>Ga0326727_10001666_pt1 | contig 80649 bp, 85 predicted proteins | sample MB2enrmetagenome_FD_207643 | JGI IMG/M metagenome (GOLD analysis project Ga0326727, IMG submission 207643) | Lab enriched peat soil microbial communities from McLean, Ithaca, NY, United States - MB29MY | ecosystem: Environmental > Terrestrial > Soil > Wetlands > Peat | place: USA: New York... | reverse complement strand
GCTTCTCCTCTTCGCTCTTGATGTCGATCTTCCATCCGAGCAGTTTGGCGGCCAGGCGCACATTCTGGCCCTTCTTGCCGATGGCCAGGGAGAGTTGCGTGTCGTCTACGATGACTTCGAGCTGCTTATCAGTCAGGTCGGCGATGGAGACGCGGCTGACCTTGGCCGGCTGCAAAGCCTTCTCGGCAAAGGTGGTAATCTCGTCGGAAAACTCGATGATGTCGATTTTTTCTCCGCGCAGCTCGCGGATGATGGACTGCACGCGCATGCCCTTCATGCCCACGCAGGCGCCCACCGGGTCCACATCCTTGTCGCGGGACTGGACGGCGATCTTGGTGCGCTCGCCGGCCTCGCGGGCAATGGCGCGGATGACCACCGTGCCGTCGTAGATTTCAGGCACTTCAGATTGAAATAGATTCTGCACCAGCTCTGGCGCGGCGCGAGAGACGATCACCTGCGGCCCCTTGGCGGCGCGGTCCACCTTGAGCAGGACGACGCGGACGCGCTCCCCGATGGAGAATTGCTCCAGCCGCGACTGTTCGCGCTTGGGGCAGCGGGCTTCGGCCTTGCCCAGGTCGTAGACGTAGTCCTGGCCCTCGATGCGCTTGACCGTCGCGTTGAGCACCTCTTTTTCGCGGTGGGCATACTCGTTGAAGACTGTTTCGCGTTCCGCCTCGCGCACCTTCTGGAAGATGACCTGCTTGGCCAGTTGCGCGGCGATGCGCCCCAGCGGACTGGTGTCGCGATAGAGCCGGATCTCGCTGCCCACCTCGACGTCCGGCGCCAGTTCCTTGGCCTGGGTGAGGGTGATCTGGTTGAGCGGGTCCTCAAGGGGATCGTCATCGGCCACCACCGTTTTATAGATGTAGGCCAAAATCTCGCCGGTTTCCTTGTTCAGCTCGCCACGCATATTCTCCTGGGTCTTGTAGAACTTGCGCGTAGCCAGGGCAATGGCCTCCTCGACCGCGCTCACAACGATGGCGGGGTCAATGCTTTTTTCCTGGCTCAGGAGCTCGATACTTTGGTACAAAACGCTGGCCATACTCTGCTTGCTCTCTCGTTAGTCTCTCGGCGCGAGTCGATTTGCGCTCCAGCCGGTTGCTATTTCATCTTCCATGAGATCGGGGTCTAGTCCCTTAGTCCCTAGTCCCTGCTTGTATTAAATCTCCGGTACCAGTTGCGCCTTCTCGATGTTCGCGAGCGCAATCTCTACCGTGCTGACGCCGGCCTTCTTCCACCCCAACGACGAAGACCTGTCGTTGGGGACCCCGGACTTCCGGCTCTTGCTGTTCTGCTTGACCGCGTTCAGGTCAAGCGTAATGGTTTCACCGGCACTAGCCGTCAGCCGTCCCTGCCAGTGGCGATTGTTGCGGACCGGCTCGAAGGTCTGCACCTTGACCAGAGAGCCGGCAAACCGTTGATAATCCTGCGGTCTGACCAACTTGCGGTCCAACCCCGGAGAGCTGGCTTCCAGCGTGTACTCGGCGCCAGGAACCAGGTCTTCCACATCCAGCAGTACGCCAAAATCCCGGCTGAAAGCAGCGCAATCTTCATGGGTGATGCCGGAGAGCTGCTCGATTTTGAGCTTGCCCGCCTGCGTCTCCTGAATCAGCCGCTCCGGAAGCTTCCCGGTACCATCCCCTGCTGCTCCGGCTTCGATAGCCGCCTTCAGCTTTGCCCGTCCCTCGGCGTTTTTCTCGAGGAAGACGCGCAGAATGCGTTCCCTGGCAGGCCCGATAAACTCGATCTCCACCAGGTCCAGCCCATGCGAGGCTGCCACGCGATTTGCCGCCGCCCGGATTGCTTCCAGCTTGACTGCCATCGTACCTACACCCCAGCGGGCAAACATCACTCGTTGGGGACTCCGATTCAACACCCCAATTAGCAAAAATCGCTTGCTGGGGGCCCCGATTCATCGCCGTCTGGGTTCACCCTGACGACAAGAACCCGCCTTTGCCACCCGGGAAATACCCCCGTTTCCGGCGATTCCACCGCTAAGAACCCAGGCCAAAACCCCCGGTTCTAACCCCGAAAAATGGCCCAAATAAAAAGTGGGCTGTAAGCCCACTCATCTCTCCGCCAGCCGGTGCGGTCACGGCAAACCTGGTGGACAAACGCGTCTGCATCCTTACGATAGCCCAAATGGGTAAGAAAATCAACCACCTTCGGTAGTGCGGAGCCGCTTGCGCGGCTGATGGGTCAAATGCATGTTTTGGAACGATTCAATTCATGAGCAGCGCGACGATACAGTGATTCATCTTGACAGTTTCCGCATTTCCGCTAAGCTGAAAGTATGTCAAGCGGAAATACAGTATTGCCGGAAGTAGTAAGCCGGATCGGACAACGGCGGCAGGTGGTGATTCCCAAGCGCGTTTTTGATGCGCTCAAATTGCGCGCCGGGGATTATGTCGAGGTGAGCGCCGAGGGCGGGCGCCTGCAAATGCGCCCCAAACGGCTGGTGGATATAGGCGAGGCCTCGCTTTCTGCCAGCGAGGCGGTCCAGGTACGCCGAGGCGAGGCAGAGATCAAGGCCGGGCGTTCCCAGTCTTGGCGGACGGTAAAAGATGAACTGGGCCGTTGAGCTTTCGGCGTTTGTTGTATAAGTCGGTATTTGAGGAAGGTTTCACAAACCCCGCCAATCTGGCATACTGTTTGCCATGAATCGGAAAGCTGTTTTGCGCGCTGTAATTCTTGCCCTGGGGTGGGGACTGGTTGCCTCTCTCCCTGCGTTATCTGATGATTCGGCCGCCGCCATCGCTGCCGGTGGGCTGGTAGCGCGGCGGGAGACGCGCATCGTGATGGCCAGGGAAGTTCTCCAGATCAGCTTAAAGAAGGTCGTGGTCGATTACGACTTCCGCAACGATACGGACCAGGATGTAACGACGGAGGTGGCGTTCCCGGTTCCGCCGTACGAGAATGGAACCCCGATGGTTCTTCCCGCAAAGCAATCATTTTCAGATTTCAGACTGTGGGTAGATGGAAAGCCCGTTCATTTCGAGGTCGAAGAAACCGCGACACTGAAGGGTAAAGACGTAACCGCGATTCTGAAAGCAAACAACATTGATATTTCGACCTTTGGGCATTATGAGGGAAAAGACGACGCAAACCATTTTTTTCACGAAACCACTCTTGATTTTGAAAAATTGTCGAATCCAGTCAAGAACGAGCTCGTCAAAGCCGGCTTGTTTGACGGCTGGGGTGAGTCGACCTATGCAAACTGGACTGTGCATCTGCAATACCACTGGACGCAGACATTTCCAGCACATTCGACGATTCATATCCGGCATGAGTACACGCCAGCAATAGGATTCGCTTACATCGATTCAGCTGTCGATATATTTGATGCTTTGAGCGCTCCGGCTCATACTGCGAAAGCAGACTTAGATGCCACTCAGCTACTCACTGGCTTTTGCCTGAACCAGTCAGTTATTGCAGCATTTGCACGTCGCCTCCATTTCAACCAATCTGCGGCAAGAACAGATACAGAAAAACTTTTTGCAGGGACCATGACTCCGCAATGGGTGGACTTCATCCTCACCTCGGCCAACACCTGGAAGCGGCCCATTGAGGATTTCACGCTCATCATCGAGCGGCCGAAGCCGGAGCATGGCGGGAAGGTCTTCATCAACTTTTGCCCGCCGGCCAATGGCGAGGTAGAAAAGACGGACGTAGATCTCTTCCAGTTTCACCTGACCAACTTTGTACCTGTCTCGGAACTGCACATAGGGTTCTTCGAGCTTCCGCAGGCCAAGGCAGCCCAGCCGGCGATCAAGTAGCAGGCGCGCAGATTGGGGGATTACCCTTGGTTGGCGGGCATTCGCAACAATTCCATGATGAAAATCCCGATTTTCCCGATGAAAGGAGTATGCTGGTCCCGCTGGGGGCGAATTCCTGGAGAATCCGGGAGAAATATGAACGGTGGAATTCCTGAATGAAGCGCAGCGTTAAGCAGCGCATTCTTATGGCCGTTGCCGTGACCGTCGTTGCGGCACTGTGTGGCATACTGTCCGCTTATGTGCTGGGCCGCGCCATCGCCCTGCGCCTGACCGCCAACAGGTTGAGCCGTGAGGCGGCGCTCGCGCTCAATGAGAGCGCGGCGTTTTCCCGCGATGCCCACGCCGCCGTCGTTGCCATGAACAACGCGCGCCATCCGGATTGTTCCACCGAAGATCTACAATTCCTCCACAATATCCTCTACCATTCTTACCTATTGAAGGAGATCGGCCGCATCCACGGCAACAGGATCGCCTGTTCCACAACTCTGGAGCACACGCATTCTGCCGCTGAATTGCCCAAGCCGGACTCCATCGGCAATGACGGCGTGAAGGTCTACCGCGATCCTCCAGGCTTCCGCCTGCCGGATGCGCCGGTAACCATCCTTCAGGATGGTGATTCCTACGTAGTCTTGAATATGCAAATCGGCAATCTGCGGAATTACGCCCCTGTGCGCATCCTCACCACGGTAATCGGGCCTGAGCAGAGCCAGCCGGAAGAACCGGCCGGTTCTTCCGCGCAGCCAACGCGGCTGCAGTTTACCCGTAATGGCGACTTTCGAGCCGGGCAGATCTTGTACTCCACGCGTTGTTCAACTCTGAGCATCGATAGCGTCTGCCTAACAGCCTCTCTTTCAATCCCCGAAGCACTTCAGGCCAACCGCGGTGAGTTGAAGGTTTTCATTATTTTGGGCGGGTTGACTGGCGGTTTCCTCGGCTTTGTCGTTGCCTTACTCTACCGGCGCAATCGCAGCATGGAACAACAGCTTCGCAGGGCCATCCGCAAAGACAAGCTGCGTGTGGAATATCAGCCCATCATCGATCTGGCCAACGGACGGATTGTGGGGGCCGAGGCGCTGGCGCGCTGGACCAATGAGGAAGGCATTGCTGTGGGGCCCGATGTCTTTATCAAGATTGCCGAGGAGCGAGGCTTCGTGGGTTCGATCACCAGTCTGGTGGTACGCCACGCATTGAGCGATTTTGCCGCCACTTTACGTGCCCACCCCGATTTTCACCTCAGCATCAATGTAGCGGCCGCCGACCTGGGCGACCCCGGGTTTCTGCCCATGCTAAAGCAATCCTTGGATGAGGCGGGGGTACAGGCTAGCAGCCTGGTCATCGAGATTACCGAAGGCGCTACCGTGAAATACAATGCGGCCCTGGAAACTCTTCAGCGCCTTCAGGATCTGGGGCACAGCATTCACATCGACGACTTCGGCACCGGCTATTCGAGCCTGTCCTACCTGCACGATCTGTCGGTCGATGTGATCAAGATTGACAAGTCTTTCACCCAGACCGTCGGCACGGATGCGGTGACCGCGGGGATTGTTCCGCAGATTCTTTCCATGGCCGAAACGCTCGGCTTGAGCGTGATTGCGGAAGGGATTGAAACCCGGCAGCAGGCAGATTATTTTGCCGCACAGGCAAGTCCGATTCTGGGCCAGGGATGGCTCTTCAGCCGCGCCGTTACAGCCGATGCTTTCCATCAGTTGCTGGCCGAGGACGCGAATAAAGCGCAGCCGGCTTTGGCCGAGCTTTGAACCTTTGCTTTCCAGCTACCACGCCACTTGACAGCCGCCGCATGGTCCATGAGGCTGGTTGAATGGCCTTTGCGCTGATGCATCGGCCTCATCGAGGAGATTCGTGGACCCGCGGGATGAGATGGACCCCGATCAGTTGGAGATGCTCTCGCAGGCCTTCTGCGGGCAACTGATGGCCTGTCTGGACGAGTGCGCGCGGGGACGGAAGGGCCTGTTTTCCGAGTATCTGGGCGGCGAGGGTGAGGAGTTTTTCTGGCCGGAGGCGGCGCGGCTGCGCGAACTAGCTGTTGCGTTGCAGGCAGTTCTGGCGCAGCAGGAACAGCGGAATGCGCTCTGCGACGAATTTCTTGACCTGTGCTCCATGCACGGCGAATATCATCCCGGCGAACGGAAACTGGCGCGGGCGTTTCTGGAGCGGATTGAGCGGGGTGAGGTAGGCGTGCAGCCGGAAAAGAAGGGCAGACTATGGTGATTCTGCACGCATTTCTGGCTCTGGCGGCGGGCCTTGCCACGATGGTTGTGCTGGTGATGGTGATGACGGCGCTGCTCAAATGCCTGGTCCCGAGCTGGACTGATACCGAGGGCAAGGCGCCGCCTGGATATGCCTTCGTTAACCTGGGGTACTCGTTTCTAGCAGCGGCGTCTGGTGGCTACGTAACGGCCTGGGTGGCCGTGGCCAACCCCTTGATTCACGTGCTGGCGCTGGGAATGGTCGTGCTCACGCTGGCCGCGTTGAGCGCGCTGCAATCGCGGGGCAAGCAACCCATATGGTATGCGCTGACGCTGGTGGCGATTTCGCCGGTAGGCGTGCTGGCCGGCGGATTGACCTGGTTGCGGGTGGTGGGAATTCTGTAGATTGTGCCACTTGCTATAATAGTGCCACTATTATATATTAGTGTCACTGTAGAAAATGGTGGCACAGATGGAAACTTTGGAACTTCAAGAGTCAGAGATCGTTTGGCAGCGCCCCAAGTTTGTCGAGGAGCTAAGGGTTCGGATGCGCATCGGGGCGAAAGGGCGTCTGGTAATACCGGTTGCGATGCGGGAAGCGATGGGGATCGCGGAGAACGAGGTCATTGACCTGCGCGTGGTGGACGGTGAGTTGCGCATTGTGACACTGCGAGAGACAATCCGGCGCGTGCAGGAGCGGGCGAGGCGATATGTCAAACCTGGAACCCTGGTTTCAGACGAGTTGAGCGCGGAGAGGCGTGAGGCGGCTAAACATGAATGAGGTTGTGCTCGATGCCTCAGCGATCTTGGCGATTGTCTTCGATGAGCCTGGTAAAGAGAGGCTGACGGATGAGATTCTTGATGTTTCGGTGGTTAGCACAGTGAATCTGGCAGAAGTACAAACCAAGCTCATCAAGAAGGGATTTGAATCCGAAGAGGCGTGGTGGGCTGCCGTTCATCTTGTGGTTGCCGCGGAACCATTCACCTCGGACCAAGCCAGGATTGCCGGTGATCTGATTGCAAAGACGGAGAAATATGGCCTGTCATTGGGTGACCGCTCGTGCCTGGCGCTGGCGATTGCGCTCAATGCTCCGGTTTATACGACTGAACAGCTATGGAAAAATTTGAAGGTGGGCGTGCCGATTCATGTGATTCGGTGAGGCGGGTTGTAGCGGTGCTTATGGAAACGCCAAAGGCCGGAGCGATGCTCCGGCCTTTGCTCTTTGTCGCGGGTTGTGGCGCTCATCCCTGAATGTCGAACTGCTCGGGATGCAGGGTTGCGTCGCTCTTGATGAGGATGTTCTTGCCGGTCAGCTCCTCAAACTCGGTGATCCAACTGGCGCTGTTGGACTTGAGAACCTTGACGGTTTCGGGGTTGACGCGGAGAAGCACGTCGGAGTTCTCGAAGTGCTTCTTCATCTTGCGCAACTCGGTGTAAATCTCGTTGCAGACTGTCGTCGCGCTCTTGACCATGCCGGTGGCGTGGCAAGTGGGGCAGGGGACCGAGAGTGTGCGTTCCAAAGATTGCTTCACTCTCTTGCGGGTGATAGCCACCAGGCCAAAGTCGTTGAACTGGAGAACCTTGGTGGGGGCGCGATCGCTCTTCAGCGCTTCTTCCAGTGCGGCCATCACTTTGAAGCGGTTTTTGCGGTCGTCCATGTCGATGAAGTCGATGACGATAATCCCACCCAAGTCGCGCAGGCGAATCTGGCGGACGATCTCCGGAACAGCATCGAGATTGGTCTTGACGATGGTGTCCTCAAGGCGGGCAGACTTGCCGACGTATTTGCCGGTGTTGATGTCGATGGCCACCAGCGCCTCGGTCTGGTTGATGACGATGGAGCCGCCGCTCTTGAGCCAGACCTTGGAGTTAAGGGCCTTGGTGATTTCGTCCTGAATGCCGAAGTGCTCGAAAAGCGGGGTCTCCTTGGTGTAGAGCTTGACGCGGCGAACCAGCGAGGGCGAAAAGCGGTTGAGGAAGCGCACGATGCGCTCGTAATTGTCCTGGGAATCGACCCAGATGGAGGAGAAGTTGCTGCTGACTTGATCGCGCAGGATGCGCTCGATCAGCCCCAGATCGTGATAGATCAGGGCCGGAGACTTGGATTCATCGGAGCGCTTCTTAATCTCCGCCCACAGATTCAGCAACATGCGCAGGTCAGTGCGCAGCTCGTCTTCCGACGCGCCCTCGGCGGCGGTGCGGACGATGAATCCGCCGGAGGCCTCGCCGCGCTCGTGAACCAGAATCCGCTTGAGGCGTTGTCTTTCTTCATCTGACGCGATCTTGCGGCTCACCCCGATGTGGGAGACGGTGGGCATGAAGACCAGGAAACGGCCGGGCAGGGCGATGTGCGAAGTGATGCGCGCGCCCTTCTTGGCGATGGGCTCTTTGGCGATCTGGACGAGAATCTCCTGGCCGGACTTGAGCAAGTCGCTGATGATGGGCAGGTCAGAGGTTTGCATGGAGCGGCGCATCATTCCGCGGCCTTTGCCGGCCTGCGTGGGCGGTGCTGCCGCGCCTCCGCGTCCGCGGCGTCCGCGGGCAAAGCGATCAGGGCGTTGCTGGGCTGGGACTCCGGCCGCGGAAGGCACTTCCTCACCTTCCTCGTCGAATCCTTCTTCTTCGCCGCCTTTCTCGTCGAAGTTCAACTGGATGCGGTGATCGAGGTGGGCTTCCTGGAGCATCTCGCCCAAATCCCCGGAGCGCAGGTGGGAAGGCAGCGTCTCCTCTTCAAAGTCGTCCATATCGCGGGCTTCGGCTTTGCCGTGGCGATGAGGATGACGGGGAGCGACAAACTCCTCTTCCTCGATGGTCTCTTCCTCAATGAGGCCTTTGCCGGGAGCGTAAGTCGAAACCGGCACGGTTTTTTCCGGCTTCTTTTTGCTGCCGAATCCAAAGAAACGAAATTCAGCAGGAGGCAGAGGGTCAACGTTGTGAGATGCGGCGGCATCGTCTTCCGGCTCACCACCCCACGGACGAAGACCTGTCCGTGGGGACCCCTGCTCATCGGCGTTCCAGGTCTCAGATTCAAGATCCGGGGCACCCAGTTCCGCCGCGGATTCAGAGGTCTCTTCGAACTCATCCTCTTCTTCGAGAGGCTCTTCTTCGGCTAGGTCATTTTCCGCGGTTGCGGAGACCAGCAGTTCCTTCGCGGGGGCAATCTCCGCGAGCGGGGCAGATTTCGTACCCGGTCCGGTGATCTCCTCGACGAACTCCTGCTCCTCGACAGCATCGGGTGCAATGCTGCCAGCAGCGGGCTCATCAGCAGGCGGGTGGTGCGGCTCAGCTGTTGATTCAGAAGTGGACTCGTCCTTGCGGCCGCGATGTTTGGAGAGCGACTCGCCGGGTAGCAGGCCGCTCCCGTCCCACACGATGGGGGACTCGATCATCGTGGAGGGCTTGAAGCTGCTCTCAGGACGCACTGGCAAGGCGACATGCCGGGGCGCATCTTCTGCCGGAGCGCCGTCCGCCGGAGTGCCACCGTACTTGGAGAGCGACTCGCCGGGCATTACAAACGGGGTTGGGGAGGCGGGGGAAGCTCCACGCCTGGGCGGCGTAGACCTGTCCGCGGGGATCCCGGCGCCGGCATGAATCTGCGGAGCGACCTCGGGTTCGGACTCCGGGACCTCCTCGAGAGAGACTGTAGGTGTTTCCCCTCTCTCCGGCTGGCTCTGATGCGAGTCTGACGGACCACGACCGCCGCGACGGCGGCGGCGTCCGCGCCAGCGTTTGGCGCCGGGAGCGCCCGTATCCTCTTCGCCAGCTTCCGGTTGCTCTGAGAGGGATAAAGAGCCTGAGACGGGCAAGGGAGCGGGTTCGGTTTCCGGCAGGGCCTCAACCGTCAGGCGGCGATCCTTTGCCGGACTCTCCTGCCGGGCTTCCTTCTTCTGCTCAGGTTTCTGTCCGGGACGAGCGCCGCGCTCCTGCGGAGCGGGTTCCTTACCGCCGGTGTGTCGAACCTCGCGGGGAGGTTTGACGCCGCCGCTTACCGCGGCCTTTTCCAACTCGTCTGTCTCTTCCTGGTCTTCCAGTTCGAGAAAGTCAGTTACATAGAGGAAGGCGTCGCGCTCCAGGCCTATGTCCACAAATGCGGACTGCATGCCGGGTAGAACCCGGGTGACGCGGCCGTTATAAATGGAACCAGCCAGCGTGTACTCGTTTTCGCGTTCGTAGTAGATTTCCGCGAGTTGATCGTCTTCCAGGATTGCCAGCCGCGTCTCATGCGGCGTGCTGGAGATACAAATTTCCTTTGCCATCGTACCTTTCCGCCCGGCGGCTTAGCCTGCCGGGACTCGCGGCTAGGTGAGATGGTAACGCGCGTGACCGGAAGGGGAAGGGATGTGCGGTGGGGATGAACCGTGATTCGCTGGTGTTTCGGTTGCCGCGCCAGAGCTGGCCCCGTAGGGCGGCAAATCCTGGCGAACTTCCTTACAAACAAGCTGTACGATACGGTAATCCGATTGCAGAGAGTTTGTGGCCATCCTGATTGAGGCCGTTTGGCCGCTTGCGTTTGTACCGCCGCATCGCGCGATCTGGCCGGGAATTGATTCCCCGGAAAATTCTGCGCGCCGTGTGCAACTTGTACACCGCAAACGGTTTCCCCGTCTCTGCGTGCTCATGAACCCTTATCCTGCCGGGCGCTCGATCCATCCGGACCTGGCCGGCGACATACTTGAAAAAAACTTCTTCTCCTGCGGACCGGACTGTTCCGGGGGGAACACAGGAGGTGAATCTGCAAGTCCGTCAGTTGACGAACCGGCGCATGCGCACATTCATCGCCGCGCCCAGCGCCAGAAACGTAAACAACACCGAGGATCCGCCGTAACTCATTAACGGCAAAGGGATACCGGTGACGGGCATAAAACCGATGACCATGCCGATGTTGACCGCAATCTGGAAGATCAACACAGCCACTACTCCCATGATAATCAGGGAACCGGCCAGGTCGGCGGCTGTTTGAGCGTTCTGAATCAAACGCATCAATATGAAAAAGTATAGCAGCAGAACGAAGAGCGCGCCGACGAATCCGTATTCTTCGCCATAAGCGGCAAAGATGAAGTCGGCATGGGGAATGGGCAGAAAGTCGCCTTGGGTCTGGGACCCCTTGGCCATGCCTTTTCCCCAGACGCCGCCGGAGCCGACAGCAATGAGCGACTGGCGAAGCTGGTAGCCGGTACCCTTAGGGTCGCTGTCGGGATTGACGAAACTGGTGAGGCGGGCCTTTTGGTAGGGTTTGAGGATTTTGCCGCTGCTCCAGACGCCGGCGATCAGCACCGTGCCGCAGACCAGCAGAACCAGCGTCTGGCGGATATTGATTCCGCCCAGAAACAGGCCGGTGATCAGGATGGGCACGTAGGTGAGCGAGGTGCCCAGGTCGGGCTGGATGAGCACCAGAACCATGGGGACACCTACCAGAAAAAAGGACTTGATAATGTCAAAGCCCGTCAGCCGTCTCCCGCCCAGATTGGCAAAGTAGCGGGCCACAACCAGAATCAGGATCAGCTTGACCCACTCAGAGGGCTGAAAGTGAAAGGGCCCAATCCTGATCCAGCGGCGCGCGTGCAGCACCGTGACCCCTACGAGCCTTACCGCCACCAGCGCTGCCAGACCGAAACCATAAGCCCAGTAAACCCAGTCCAGCAGCCGGTGATAGTCAATTTTGGAAAAGAGGAACATGGCCGCCAGACCGCCGGCGACCCACATGAGCTGCTTGATATGGAAGGCGCCGTACCAGTGGCTTTGCAGAGTGGGTGAGAATTTGGTGTGCAGGGTGGCGGAATACACCTCAAAAACGGAAATGGCGCACAGCACGAGAACCATGCCCAGCAGCGGCCAGTCGAAGTCGCGAAAGCTGAGAAAGCGGCGCATCAGGGCTGGCCTTCCTTGAAGCGTAGCGGCATGGAGAGCAGCCAGGCCGGCAGTGATGGCAGGGAGCTGGCTACGCTTTGAGCCGGGGTCAGCGGAGCGGGGCGAAGTGCGAAATGCCCGCCGTGCAACTGGGCGGATTGAGTGACGCCCGCGTGGCGCGACTTTTGGCCTGCGGGTACAGATTCAGTCCAGACCGCGCCCATCTCGACCGGCGAAGTATTTTCGGCAGAGGCCAGGGCGTTCCGGTCCTGGACTCGCTGCTTGTTGACGTAGACAGTGGCCACCTGGGCGGCAAGCCGGGCCGCGTTGGAGCCCCAGTCGCCGTGCTCCCAGAGGACCGCAACGACGAACTCCGGGTTTCTGCGCGGAATGACGCCGACGAACCAGCCATTGGCCCGCGTGTCGATGCCGGCGCCCATGCGCTTGATGGCCTCGTGGCTGGCTACCTGCGCGCTTCCGGTTTTGCCGGCGAAGTCCACGCCATCCAAATGAGAGGCGGCAGCGGTGTCGAATGGTCCAGGAGTTGTCGCTTCCGCCATGCCGTTGGTGATGATCATCCAGGTGGACGGATCGATGGGAATGGTGGCCTCGCCGGAGCCGGGAAAGCTGTCCTTGAGCGCCTGGCGGAAATCGGCGGGAAGCTGCGCGGGATCCAGCACATGGGGCCGCACGAAGTGTCCGTCCGAGGCGATGCCGGCGATCATGCGGGCCAACTGAATGGGTGTGGCCGTGATCGGTCCCTGGCCGATGCCCACGGAGATGGTCTCTCCGGCAAACCATTTTTCATGGTAGTTGCGCAGCTTCCACTCCGACGAGGGCATGGTTCCGGCGGCCTCGTCGGGCAGGTCGATGCCAGTGCGCTCGCCCAGGCCCACGCTATGCGCGTAACGGGCGATGGTGTCGATGCCCAGCTTGTTGGCGAGGGTGTAAAAGAAGGTGTCGCAGGACCAGGGGATGGCGTGCTCGATGTCCACCATGCCGTGATGCTGATCGCACTTGTAGAAGTGGCCGTAGAAGGTTGCGCCGCCATTGCAGAAGACGTGCATACCCTGCGCCACGCCCTCCTGCAAACCGGCCAGCGACATGAGAATCTTGAAGGTCGAGCCGGGAGCTAGTTGCGCCTGGATGGCCTTATTCATCAGCGGGTGGTTGGGGTCGTTGATGAGTTGGTTCCAGTCAGCGCGGTTGATGCGCACGGCGAAGGCGTTGGGGTCGTAGCTGGGGTGGGAGACCATGGCCAGAATCTCGCCGTTGCGCGGGTCCATGGCCACCACCGCGCCGTTGCGGTCGCCCAGGGCCAGCTCGGCGGCGCGCTGGATGTCAATGTCAATGGTCAGCTTGAGATCCTGTCCGGAAATGGCGTGCTGGGTTCTCAGATAGCCCACTTCGCGTCCGTGGCTGTCCACAATCACATCGCGAGAGCCGTCCTGGCCGCGCAGTACCTCGTCGTAGGTTTCCTCGACGCCCGCCTTGCCCACCACGTCGCCCGGCTCATAGGCGGCAAATCGAGACTGGTTGAGCTCCTCCGCGCTCACCTCGCCCACGTAGCCGATCAGGTGAGCGGCAAAGCCGTCGCGGGGATAAAGCCGCCGCTCCTCGTCAATGGTCTCCAGTTCGGGCAGCTCGTTGCGGTGAGCCTCGATGAAGGCCTGCTCGTCGGAGGTGATGTCCTTCTTGATGGGGATGGGCTGGTAAGAGGGCGCGGCGCGGTAGCGGCGCAGTGTGGCGCGCAATTGCTCCAGGTCCAGGTTCAAACCGCGGGCGATCAACGGCAGGTCGGCATCCACGCTCCGATTCTGCTCGCGGACCAGAAAACAGGAGACCGACGGGTAGTTGTCCACCATCAGCCGGTTCTCGCGGTCGAAGAGCTTGCCCCGGCCGGCCATCACGGGAACCTTGCGGATGCGGTTCTGTTCGGCCAGCTGGCGGAAGCTCTCCGCGCCCAGCACTTGCAGCCGCCACAGTCCGGCAGCCAGGGCCAGCATGATCAACAGAATTCCGTACTGCACCACCGTCAGTTTGAGGGTGGGGAGTTTTTCGCCGCGAGTGCTGCCGCCGGAATACATCGTCTGAGCTAAGAATACAGCGAATCCGGCGGAGTTGGCTTTTCATGGCAAAATCGGGTTTCAAGTGGGGAAACGGATAACCGCCAGGAGGGTTATTCCGGGAGAAAAGCCCCTAGAATAAATGGGCTCTATATGTGGATGGGCAGAAGCTTCCTAATTCTTGGCTCCGGGGGCTTCAACCTCAAAGAGCAAGGGAATTTTGGGTGAACCGAACGGAACCACGCGGTATCCAGACTCGATCAGATACCAGGGCATATAGTTGATAGGCAGGGCGGCGAGAACAAAGCGTGGATGTGCTGCTACAACCTCATCGTAAGGGACGATGCGAAGCTTGGTGTAATGGCTCAGGGCCTGCAAAATGAGCGGGCTCGTGTCGTTGCCATAGTAGCGTAAATCCAATGCGGGGTTGACGGGATAGACAAGACGTTTCTGGATGCGGCTCTCCGCGTAATAGGAGAGTTCCAGGAAGACATGTGCGTCGGCGACGACAATGGGCTCTGTGCCGTCCGGCAATGATGCCAGCGACTGGAGCGTCGCTTCGCCTTTTGTGAGCTCCGGCTTCTGAAGCATATGTTTAACCTCAGCCGCTGCGACGTAGGCTACCATCAATCCCAGAAGGCTTACGCCTACAACAGCCCGTCCCCTCGCCACACGGCACAACAGCGCCACCAGCAGTATGGCCACACCAGGCACAGCCCAGAGAACATATCTGGATACAAACATATGTGTTGAATATTTTGCTAAAACTATGACGCAGAGCGGCATCAGCGAGAAAGCGCCAAGCGCAACCCACTCGGAGGGAATCAGGCTGGACTGCTTTGCGCTCCGGTCATCCGGGATTGTCGAAAAGACGGCCAGCACGGCTGCGGGAAAGATGCAACATACCATCATCGTCCCAAAACATTCGATGTAACACGCTGGGATGCTGGACCACTGAGCGGGGGAGAAGAAATGCTTCTGGATCGGCGCGCCCGCCATAATCAACTGGTAGTGCAGAGCAAGAACGAACAAAACGGGCGTCATCGCGGCCAAAATGGCCCAATCCAGTTTTCGAGAGCTTCGCCAGCGCGCCATTTCCGCAAGCAACAACGGAATCCAGAAGAAAATGGAGTAGTAATGCATGGCGGTCATCAGCGCGGCGCAGAAGGCTAACATGGGAATCGCCAGGATTCTGTGCCGTCCCTCCATGGCATATTGCCAGCACAGCAGCGCGCCCGCCGCGCAGCCCAGCACAACGCCGTAACCGCGGCCCTCGGTTGAGTACATCAATTGCGCATTACATGCCAGCAGCGCGGCAGCCATCGCATAATCAGTTGGCAATCGCCGGCGGCAGAAGGCCAGAAGAAAGACGATCATGCAGCAGAAGCCAAGCGTGGCAGGCAATCGAACCGCCAGCTCATCGATTCTCACCACCGGCAGAATCGCATGAACAGTCATGTCATAGAGCAGCATCGAGTCGCAGCCATCTATCGTAGCTTTGTAGATCTCTGCCGGAGTTGCCTGCCGCGAGGTATAGAGAGTATAAAACTCGTCTACCCACATCGGCTTCCGAATATCCTGGACGATGGTGCAGGCCAGGAACAGCAGCACAAACAGAACAACCACGAGACGGATATGCCTGTTCAATGCCGCGTTGATCTCGTCGGATACACGAAGAAATACAGATCGATTAGGGATGGTCAGGAAACTCACAGAGGTCACTCAAAAAAATGATAGCAGTATGGCCGGGTGGCAATTAGAGCGGAACCAGAGTAACCGTGTCCTGTTGAGTTTTGTTCAGGGTCGCCGCTCCCTGATGGTCGCGTCGACTTGAATGCTTTGGTTTCGAGATATATTAACTCTGGTTCCGCTGTAGCATTCCCGGCTCAACGAAAAACTGGGCATTGCCTGCCTGCCGTTCGAGCGAGCGGATTCGCGTTCTGCTCAGTCCCTCAGCTGCGTCCGGTCCAGCAGCGGATACACGACTATGGCAACCAGCGAGGTTCCCACGGCTTTCATCAATTCCTCCAGCCCTCTCCACTCCTGGTCCATTCCCAGCAAAATGCGGTAGATAAGTACATAAATGAAACCGGATAGGAGCGAAAGCAGGAAGGTGAGCATCAGCCGCACGGTGAAATTGTCCACATCGATGCGGACTCCAACCGATCCGGCCAGAAAGCCGGCCACCGACTTGGAGATGCCGTTGGCGCCGATGGCGTGGTGGGTGAGCGCGTCCTCAAAGATGCCCATCCCTGCTCCCATGAATGTTCCCTGGATGGGGTCGCGACGGGCCAGGGCAAAATAAACAGTAATCAACAGCGGCAGGTCAAACCATGTATGGCCGCGCAGCAAGCGTGGCAGCCAGGCCTGCAGCACCAGGGCCGTCAGCGGCGCCAGAACATAGACCAGCATCGGATAGCTGCGCATTCCCAGCTCGCGGCGGTGTTGGGTGGCCAGGATTCTCATGGCTATGGATTCCTTCCTGCATGGGCGGGCGAAGGACTGGCCTGCTGAAGTGGCTTCGAATCTGGCTTCGATTCTGGTTTGGTTTCCGGCTTGTTTTCCTGGCGTGCCGGCGGCGTGGTTTCCTGCTCCTGCGCCGGCTGAGGGTTGGCCCCTGGCGTAAAACGGTCAGGGCGCAGCGGATGAAGCAGTTTGGGAACAGGCGGCGCCGGCGGGGGTGCAGCCTGATTCTGACCGGGCGAAACTGTGCCGGTCACCGGCGCATTGGGATCGGTAAGTCCCGGCAAACGTTCGGCCATGATCTGCGAGGCTTTCCGCTGTTCCTTAATAGCCGCCGCCTCCGCGCCTTTCAGCACCTCGCTGGTGGCCTGGTCCTGCTGCTGTTCCGCCGAAAACTGCGGCTCGGTGGAAGTAATCACCAGCACCTCGTCGAGCCGGTCAAGATGGGCCGCGGGCTTCACGATTACGTCGATAAACGAGTCACGGTCGGGATCCGGCCTGACGCGCACCACCTCGCCCACTGGCAGCCCGCGCGGGAAGACCAGGTCGCCCCCGGCGGTGAGCACCTTTTCTCCCGGCTGAATGCGCTGATCAGCCAGAATACCCACAATCTGCGGCCGGCCTGCGGCATCCCCGCGCAGGATGCCGCGAATCCGCGTGGTCTCCAGAATGACGCCCGCCCCACTGGTCTGATCGTTGATGGCCAGCACCTGCGAGGAACGAGGAAAGACCTCGCGCACCTTGCCTACGATGCCCTCCGGAGTAATCACCGCCATATCGCGTTCGATGCCTTCCGAGGAACCCTTGTCGATATAAAAGACCCGCGAGGACTCGCTGCCGCTGGAGCCGATGGCTTGCGCGGCCAGCGTCTTATAGATGTATCGCTGCTGGAAGTTGAGCAGCGCCTGCAGCCGCTCTCCCTGGCGGGCGTCCTCCAACAGCGAGGCTTGCTCCAGGCGGAGACGGTCTACGGTCTTTTGCAACTCCTGATTCTGCTCGCGCGCGTGGCGCAGGTCGATGTAGTTCTGCCACAGAGCCACCGCGCCTAGCTTGGCAGCGTGGAAGATCTGCTCCGGGGGGGTGACCACGGCATCAGCCCACAACCGGATCAGCCGTACCCCGGACGGATCCTTCGCGTCGAGCGTGTTGCGCCCACTGTCGGTGCGGCGCACTTGTACCGCCAGCCCGATGATCTGTGCCAGCAGCACGGCCAGCAGCACCAGGAGATTCCGATAGCGGGTGAAGAACGATTCCATTGCAAAGGCTCGGGCAGGAGGAGCAAATTACACAGCGATCAAGAATAATATCAGTATACTTACGGTCATCGAAGATGATTACACCACGCTGTTTTTGAGATCAGAATGGGTGTTTATCGAACCCCCAGGTCCCAAAGCTCAGAAACGGGAAAATCTGGTTGCGTAGTGAAGAAATGTTAAATAATGCCATATTTGTAATTATAATAATGTAGTTGGTGGAATCCGTTTTGAATGGGACGAGGCGAAGAACCACGACAATCAGCGCAAGCACGGCGTCAGCTTCCAGCTAGCCAGTCAGGTATTTCTGGATCCGCTCTTCGTGTCGGTCAAAGATAGCATTCAGGACGGGGAGCAGCGCTGGCGAACATATGGCGAGGTCGAAGGCTCACAGCTCATGATGGTGGCGCCCACAGTTCGAGAGGAAGATGAGCATGGCACAACAATAGAGGTGATTCGCATCATCTCGTCACGATATGCAATACGAAAGGAAAGACAACGCTATGCAGGCGAAAATCGTTAGCTACACATTGGATACACTACCGCCCCTGACAGAAGATGACCGTGCGAATTTGCGGGCGCTGGCGGCGCGGCCAGACAGCGAAATCGATTTGAGCGATGCCCCCGAGATGACCGATGAGGAGTGGAAGAATGCTGAACGCGGTCATTTCTATCGCCCGGTGAAGCGGCAGATTACGGCGCGCGTGGACGCGGATGTGCTGGCGTGGCTGAAGTCCCAGGGCAAGGGCTACCAGTCGCGTATCAACGCGATTTTGCGGCGGGAGATGCTGATGGCGCTCAAGGCGGCGGCAAAATAGACCGCAGATAAGTATACTTGCTATACTTAAGCAATAAGTAGTAAGATTTGCTCCAGGGTGAATGGAGACTTCTCATGCCGGACGTTAAAAAAGTCAGCATCGCATTGACCGGGGAGCAGATTGGCGCTCTTAAGGCTGCCGTTGAGACCGGAGAATACGCCACCACTAGCGAGATTGTGCGCGAGGCGATCCGCGACTGGCAGTTCAAGCACGAGTTGCGCCAGGAAGACTTGAAGCGTCTGCGCCAGCTCTGGGATGATGGCAAGGCCAGCGGAACTGCCACCCCGGTCGACTTTGAAGTGGCGCGACAAGAGGCGCGACAGCGATTGGCAACTGCCGCAGAGGATCAAGCCGTTGCCCGTTGATCTTGTCTGGACTCGGCAAGCGCGGGAAGATTTGATCGAGATCTATACCTACATCGGTCTAGATAATCCATCCGCCGCCGATCATGTCTTCAATGCCGTGCAAGCGAAGGCTGAATTGCTTGCCGAATTCCCACGGCTTGGCGTGAGACGTCCTGAGATTCGGCCCTCCACGCGCATGATCATCGAAGGCGCATACCTCATTTTGTATGAGACCCATCCCGATAGCGACGAAGGCGTTATCAACCAAGTTGAAATCGTAAGAATCGTGGATGGACGGCGGAATTTGAAGAATCTATTTTGAGCAGTATTCCACCCCAGGTCCGATAATCCGGACCTGGGTCACCCGGCCGGTCGCGCTATCTTTACGCCGAGCTTCGAGATGATGTCATCAATATTCACGTGCGCGGGAAGAAAATAAGATTTCGTAGCCGATGGCGGAAAAGTAGTCATCCAATGCTGTTCGATCGGCTTTTCCAGGTTACCACCGCTGAGAACAATACTTAGATACTCACCTTCAATCTCCTGACTATGAAGACTATCCAAGGAAGTGTATCGTTGACTTAATGATCGAAGGGATATTGCCATATTGGTGACACCAAGCTGGTTCTCAGTTGATGGATCAATCAAGAAAATTCGCAGGCGGGCCATTTGGCCTATCTGGCTTACTTTGATTTCCGATAATTGACGAAGGGTTGCCAAATCCCGAAGTCTGGCGATAGCAAGCAAACGAACATTCTGTGGTTCCACATTATTATCCGCAGGTAACGGGCGTAGTGAGTGCCCCGGCAGACAGTCTTTACAAGGCAATGGTATCTCTGTCTTTGCTAGCGCGACCTTTGCCAACAGTGTCTGGTCAGATAGTCTCAAGACTGCGGTCTTGCGGACCTCCTCGGAATTATCACTCATGGCGATACTAGCCAGGACTTCCTGATCTACTATTTTGCCAGCCGCGATCAAGTGAACAGACGAATAATTCGACGCCACTGCAACCTTAATTAATGCAGGCTGGTCGGTCAGCTTCGATACGGCGAATTCTGAAATGGCCGGATTATTCGAGTTTGATGCCATCGCCACCTTCGCCAACAGACCCTGATCGGTCATTTTCTCCACGGCGGCAACACCGAGACCAAAGTTGTTGCTGTCGGGACGATAATTATCCTCCAAAGCCAAGTTCGCTAGTGCTTCTTGATTGTTCACATCCACAGCGTCTACACGAGCGCGTGCAGTGCGGCTTGGACAAATCCCGTGCCACCGATCTATTGTGATACATCCCGGATGGGCATATCTAGATGAGTCTTGTGACACTCCTCGATTGACCATTGACAGCGACATAAGCATGACGAGCGCTGTAAGCACAGTGCACCGCATCAACTTAGAGGCGGATTTCAGGCTAGCTTCTGGAAAAAGATTCTGCATATACACCTCAGGAGTCTCTATCGAGCTGGACTGCCCACCTAATGGATTTTCTGGTAGCGCTAGCACTATCCGGGTGCCGAATGCCCCAGTTCCAAATTTGGGACTTGTCAAACTAACTGACCACTGATCGCTGACCACTGACAGCAGCTCAATCGATCTTGATCTTCCTTAGCAGCTTGAAGTCGCTGAGCATCTTGCCGGTTCCCAGCACCACCGATTCCAGCGGAGCGTCGGCCACGGAAACCGGCAGCCCGGTCTCCTCGCGGATGCGCTTATCGAGATTCTTGAGCAACGCGCCGCCGCCGGTAAGCACAATGCCGCGATCGCTGATGTCGGCGGAAAGCTCGGGTGGCGTCCTCTCCAGTGCCACGCGAATGGCGTTCATGATGACCGCGATGCACTCGCCCAGCGCTTCGCGGATCTCGCTGTCGTCGATGACGATGGTTTTGGGAATGCCCTCGATGAGGTTGCGGCCCTTGATCTCCATGGTGAGAGGCTTGTCCATGGGAAAGGCCGAGCCGATCTCCATTTTCACGTGCTCGGCCGTCCGCTCGCCGATCAGCAGGTTGTACTTGCGCTTCAGATAATTGGTGATGGCCTCGTCCATCTGGTTGCCCGCCATGCGCACCGAGCGCGAATAAACAATGCCGGACAGAGAGATGACGGCGATGTCGGTGGTGCCTCCGCCGATGTCCACAACCATGTTGCCGCTGGGTTCGGTGATGGGCAGTCCGGCGCCGATGGCGGCCACCATGGCCTGCTCCACAAGATACACTTCGCTGGCCTTGGCGCGGTAGGCGGAGTCCTCCACCGCCCGCTTTTCCACCTGCGTAATCTCCGAAGGCACGCCGATCACGATGCGCGGATGCACCAGCATCTTGCGGTTGTGCGCCTTCTGAATAAAGTAGTTTAGCATCTTCTCGGTGATCTTGAAGTCGGCGATGACGCCATCCTTCATCGGCTTGATGGCCACGATACTGCCGGGGGTGCGGCCCAGCATCTTTTTTGCCTCGTTGCCCACCGCTTCCACCTCTCCGGTGTTCTTGTTGATGGCTACGATGGAAGGTTCGTTGACGACGATGCCCTTGCCGGCCGCAAAGACCAGGGTGTTGGCGGTGCCGAGATCGATTGCCAGGTCGCTGGAAAACATGCTGAACAGCGAACGAAAACCGTGCGACCGCGAGTTGCGCGATGGATAACTGTTAGACATGGAGAGTCCGGAATTGCCTCAATGCTTATTGTACGGCAGAGGGCCGAATCCGCCGGGGGAAGCCGCGCCGGAAGTGCTACTACGTGCCAGTCTGGGAACCGGTGCGGTAAACTCAATTGTCTGCGCAATCGGCGGGGCTTTAGTGTTCTTTTTCGAACACTAATCTCATGTTCCGGACCCCTGACCCCTGTTTTCGAGGCTTTTATGTCCTATCCCACGTTTCACAATCTGATTGGCGGCCAATGGCTGCCTGCCCTGAGCGGCAAAACCATCCTCAACCTGAACCCCGCCGATCACTCTGACGTGGTAGGCGCGTTTCCCTCCTCGCATGCCGAGGATGTGGCGCTGGCCGTGGCCGCCGCCAAAAAGGCCTTCGCTACGTGGCGACTGGTTCCCGCGCCCAAGAGGGCGGAAATCCTGGTTCGCGCCGGCCTGCTGCTCCAACAGCGCAAAGAGCAGTACGCCCAGGATATGACCCGCGAGATGGGCAAAGTGCTCACCGAGACCCGCGGCGACGTGCAGGAGGCCATCGACGAGGCTTTTTATGTAGCCGGCGAGGGACGGAGGCTCTTCGGCCAAACCACGCCGAGCGAATTACAGAATAAGTTCGCCATGAGCGTGCGCATGCCGGTGGGCGTGGTGGGGCTGATCACGCCGTGGAACTTCCCCATGGCCATCCCCTCGTGGAAGCTCTTTCCGGCGCTGGTTTCCGGCAACACCTGCGTGATCAAACCGGCCACCGACACGCCGCTTTCGGTTTACAACCTGGTGCAGACGCTCGTGGATGCGGGCCTGCCGCCGGGCGTAGTCAATATCGTCAGCGGCTCGGGCACGGCGGTCGGCATGCCGCTGGTCGAGCATCCGGACGTGCGCGCCATCAGCTTCACCGGCTCTAGCGAGGTTGGCTCGCGCGTTGCGCAGCGCGCCGCGGCTGCCTTCAAGCCGATTTCGCTGGAGATGGGCGGCAAGAACGCCCAGATCGTGCTGGACGACGCCAATCTTGAACTCGCGCTCGACGGTGCGCTGTGGGGCGCTTTTGGCACCACCGGCCAGCGCTGCACGGCCACCAGCCGCATTCTGCTGCAAAAGGGCATTGCCGCCAAATTTACCGCCGAGTTTGTGGCGCGAGCAGGCAAACTCAAAGTCGGCAACGGCCTGGATGAATCCGTCGAGGTCGGTCCGCAGGTGAATCCCGCCCAGATTGAGACCTCGAGGAAGTATGTCGAGATTGCCCTGGCTGAAGGCGCAAAGCTGCTCGCCGGAGGCCATCCGCTCACCGAGGCCGCTTATGCCAAGGGAACCTTTTTCGAGCCGACAGTGCTGGGCGGAGTGACTCCGGAGATGAGGATTGCGCGGGAGGAGGTCTTCGGCCCGGTGGTCAGTTTGATCGAGTTCAAAACCTTCGAGGAGGCAATCGAGATTGCCAACTCCATTGACTACGGCCTCTCCACAGCACTCTACACCAGGGATGTGAACCGCGCCTTCACGGCGATGCGCGACCTGGAGTCGGGGATCACGTACATCAACGCTCCAACGATTGGCGCGGAGGTTCACCTGCCCTTCGGCGGAGTCAAACACACCGGCAACGGCCATCGCGAAGGCAACGGGGCCATCGACTTCTTCACCACGTGGAAGGCGGTGTATGTCGATTACTCGGATATGCTGCAACGGGCGCAGATCGACAACGCGGAGTAAGTTCTCTGGCAGCAATGTAAATGCGGTTGAATCAGGAAGCATGCGCTCCGTCCCTGGATTTATGCATTGACTGACAATGCCTTGCTCTGATAATGTGCCTTCAATTTAATTTCACACACAACATGCATATGAAAGGTGAGATAAGAATGCCAGTGTCATCGAAATGTCCGATTTGTGGCAACGAGGGAACGCCCTTTCTTGTCAAGAACAGGTTATCGACCGGCGGGTGGATCTTCTTCGCGGCAATGCTGATTGTCTGTTTTCCGCTTTGCTGGCTGCCCTTCGTCATCGACGGGTGCAAAGAAGAGGAGTGGAAGTGCCCGCAATGCGGTGTCCGCAGAGCTTGATTCACCGCATCGTCCGTTCTGCCGCTCTGGGCGCATTCATCTTCTATCTGGCATGGAATGTAGCGTGGATCGCCCATGGCAGGATTCCCCCATCCATTCTGAAGGCCGCGACCGGCATTCCCTGCCCTACGACCGGCGGGTACAGGAGTTTTCTCGCGCTTTGCCGGGGAGAGTTTGTTCAGTCCATTTTATATAACCCGATGACGCTGGTCTATCTATCGCTCTTTTGTTTTTCGATGGGAGTTCTTCTTCTCCAGTGGATCAGGCGCCAGCGGCTTGTGCTCCGCCCGCTCATCGCATGGCTGTGGTGCGCTTCGCTGCTGATTGGCTGGGCGGCCAAGTTCGCTCTGGGAAGACAATACTGGTGATCTCGACGGCCTGGGCCGGGCAGACGGGCCCTCGTCTTTTAGGCATGGAAGTGCTTTTGTGCCCGATTCCGCGCTACAATCTTGCTATGAACCGCAGCGCCGCAGAAATCCTCGAAGACGCCCGCCAATTGCCGCCCGGCGATTTGGAATGGCTCGTCCAATCCCTTCTTCACGAAGAGGATGGAGCCTCCGAAGTAGAATTCGCCGCCTGGCAGAAGGAAGTGGGCGAACCCGAGCCGGGTTACGACGAATGGTTCCGCGCCGGCGTGGAGGAAGCGCTCGCGGACACCTCGCCGGATACTCCGCATGAAGAGGCCATGGAGCACTTTCATCAAGCGATTCTCAAGGCGCGGAAAATGAAAGCTATCGCATGAGGCTGGTTTGGAGTAGGGCCGCCATGCGTGACCTGGACGAGTTGGCGGCATATATCGGAATGGAAAGCGAGCGCGCTTCGGAACTCGTCGAAGGGCGCATACACAAAGAGGCTAAATTACTCTCCCGGTTCCCGCGCAGCGGACGCATCGGGCGCGCCCCAGGAACCCGCGAACGAGTGGTCGGCAGGACGCCTTACATCCTCGTTTATCGGATTGTCTCAGGGCGGATTCGCGTTCTCCGGGTCTATCACGGCGCCCGAATGTGGCCCAAACAATTTTGATTTACCTCTTATACTTGAGTCAGATTCTGCCCGCAGCCCTTCTACGCCCTCATCAAATCGCGGCCCTTCCTATAAAATTATGAGTAAGGTAATTCCCGGTCTCAAATCGAGAGCAGAGGAATACATTTTTCGGCTCTTCAGAGCCAGGCCCCTGCCTTCGCCAAGGATAGAAAATGAGCATACAGATGAAAGATGTTTGCGCCGCGGTGCTGGCGACCGAATACGCCGTCCGCGGCCCCATCGTCGATCGGGCGCAGGAGCTGGAGAAGCAGGGCCGGGAGATTATCTACTGCAATATCGGCAATCCGCAATCGCTGGGACAAAAGCCCATCACCTGGCTGCGCCAGCTTCTTGCCCTGTGCGAGTATCCCGCGCTGATGGAGATGGGAAGCAGCGTCTTTCCCGCCGATGCCGTCGAGACTGCCAGGGCGATTCTGCACGGTAGCCAGCATGGATTGGGCGCTTACAGCGAGAGCAAGGGCGTGCGCTTCATCCGCGAGGCGGTGGCCAACTTCATCCGCCAACGCGACGGCATAGACGCCGACCCGGAGGCCATCTTCCTCACCGACGGCGCCAGCAAGGGCGTGCAGATGATTCTGAATCTGCTGTTGGCCTCGCCCGCTGACGGCATCATGATTCCCATTCCCCAGTACCCGCTCTACAGCGCCACCATTACGCTCTACAAGGGGCGGATCGTTCCCTACTACCTGGACGAGGCCGATCACTGGAAGCTCAATCGTTCCATGCTGGAGGACTCGCTGCGCGCCGCGCGCGCCCAGGGAACGAGAGTTAAAGCCATCTGCATCATCAATCCCGGCAATCCCACCGGGGCCGTGCTGGACGAAATGAACATCGCCATGGTGCTGGACTTTGCGCGTCAGCATGGGCTGACCGTGCTGGCCGACGAGGTCTACCAGGAGGACATCTACCTGCCCGGCTTGAAGTTCGTCTCCTTTGCGCGGGTGCTCGAAGCCAGGAAGATCGAAGATGTATCGCTCTTCAGTTTTCACTCCTGTTCGAAGGGCGTATTAGGCGAGTGCGGCGTGCGCGGCGGCTACTTCGAGTGCCGCAATGTGCCCGCGGAGGTGGCCGCGCAGATTCTCAAGCTGCAATCAGTGAGCCTTTGCTCGAACCTCGCCGGACAGGTGGCCACGTATGCCATGGTTCATCCTCCTCAGCCAGGAGACCCGTCTTACAACCTCTACAACCGCGAGAAAACAGCCATTCTGGAAGAGATGAAAACGCGGGCGTCCGTTTTGGTGGAGGGATTGAATCAGATCGAAGGAATCACGTGTAATGCGATCGACGGCGCTATGTACGCCTTTCCGCGCATCACATTGCCGGCGGGCAAGACAGACGACGACTACTGCATGGCGCTACTGGAAGAGACCGGCATCTGTGTGGTGCCGGGAACGGGCTTCGGGCAGGTGGAGGGCACGGCCCACTTTCGCATCACCATCCTTCCGCCCACGGAGAAGATCCGGCAGCTAGTGGAAAAACTTGCAGCGTTTCACCGGGCGTATGCTCGGGCGAAGTAGGTTTCGGCGACTACGGCGTGCTGGTTTTCCCAGGTCCCAATATCGGGACCTGGGCGCCAGCAACCCGGTTAAAATCTTACGCCAGTATCTCGTCAAGCCAGTTATAGATGCAGAAATCCCGATAGCCGGGAGCGGCCACTTCGCAGTGCTGATCCGCGCCTTGCTCATGTGTGAAGTGAACTATCGCCTTGGGGAACTTCAACGCATCGTAGAGTTTCTGCGCCTGGCCGGGAAAGAACTGCTCGCCCTCCGGTGCGGTTATCAGCATGGGTGAGCGAATGAAGCCTGCGACCTCGCTAAGGTTGTATTCCTGCACGGCGCGGAAGGCGTCATAATAAGAGGTCATTCCATACGGACGCATGCGAAAACGCAGCATCATCCTGCTCCTCACATTTGAGGCCGCGCCCATTTGTAGGTACTGATCAAACTGGCTTTTGTTCTTGCCGTCCAGCGCGTTGCGTACGATTGCCGGCAAGTGACCCAGCCAGGGAGCCGACACATCCCACACGCCCGGATCGGCCACCCCGGCAGCGATGCGATGCTCGAAGGCCAGCGCGCGCGGAACCCAATAGCCGCCCTGGCTAACGCCCACCAGGGCGATGCGCTTGGGATCGACCTCGCGGCGGCGCAGCATGGCGTCGACCACCGGAGTGATCACCTTCTCCCAATCCGGGCGAAAGTAGAGCTTCCGCTTCCACAGCGAATCGCCTTGTCCCGGACCATTGAAGATCAGGCAATTGTATCCGCGCGCCACGGCTCCAGCGGCGCCCAAAACATAACTGCTCACTTCCATGCCGTCGGAGCCGTTGTTGAGTATGACCAGCGGTTTGCGACGGCGCGAGTTGTCCGCGCGCAGAAACCAGCCGGTCAGGCCGCCGCCTTCATAGGGGATTTCCAGCCGCTCGATGGGCGGATCGAATAACGCAGCGGCGGCTGCCCAGCAGTCGGCATACTGCTGCCAGCAGGGAAGCATGCGCTCGGGATTCTCCGTGCCATCCCCGAAGCGAAGCGCGATGCTGAAGCAGCTCGCGGCCCACAGATATGCCTCACGCGCGCTCACGTTGTGCCGCTTGGCCGCGGCAGACTCCGCCAGTGTGCGCGCTTCCACGCCCGCGTCAAAATACGCAGTCCAGGCGTACTCGAAGTCTCCGGCCTTGATTTGGGAGACAATCGCCAGCAGTTTTCCGGGGTTTCCGGCGTGATAGTAGGAGTGGCCCAGGGCGTTCAGCGCGGTAAAGCCGAAGTCCGGATCAGTGAAGGGCGACGTTGGCGCGGCCGTTTGCGCCACCGTAGGCGAGCCCGGAGCCTGCGCCAGGGAGGAGGAGGCTGCCGCGGCAGCCCCGACTGCCATGAAAGAACGACGGTTCATAAAGAATCTCCTTTCGGGTTGACCAGATTGATTGAGGCGGCGGAACGAAAGTGTTTGCCTTCCGCCGGCGAGTATGGCGAAAATCCTGTTGACATACATCTGCTAGTAATATATCTTATAGGCATATGACAAAACGCGCAAGTTCGAGCATGGAAGTGCTTCTCGGCCTGCTGACCATCGGGCCCATGTCCGGCTACGACCTGGGGCAGGCGATTCGCACATCGGTCGGCTTCTTTTGGAACGAGAGCTACGGGCAGATCTATCCCAACCTGAGAAATCTAACCGCCGAGGGGCTTGTGACCTCGAAGACGGAGCGGCAAAAAGGCAAGCCGGACCGGCACATTTACTCCATCACGAAGAAGGGCCGGGAGCGACTGGCGGCATGGCTGGCCGTCGCGCCGCAGCCGGAGATTCCACGCAACGAATTGCTGCTGAAGCTGTTCTTCGGCGCGCAGGTTCCGGCGGAAATTCTGATTGGGTACGTGGAAGCGATGGTCGATAAAGAGCGGGCGCTGGTCCAGAAGTTTATCGAAACTGGCAAGGCGGTGAGCGCCCAGCAGCAGTTTCCCGACACGCCCTACTGGTTGATGGCGGCGCGCTTCGGACAATTGGAATTGGAGGCGCACCTGCGCTGGGGCGAAGCGACGCTGGCAGAACTGCGCAAGATCGCAAAGAAGCAACAGAGGCTCGCTGAAAGCGGAAAGGGGAAGAGTCATGCAGGCAAATGAATTACTTGAGTCTACAAATTCAGATAAATCCCAGAGGCCGCAGCAGATTGCATCCTGGGCGCATCTGGCGGGCTTTCTGCTGATCGGGGCCGGTGTTGTGGCATTGGGCTTTCTGGCTCAACACGCGCCCAGCAGTGGCGGTCCGGCAGCAAGCGGCCAGCTTGCCAGTCACAACAAGGCCATTCCAATCTACCTGACAGCGATCTTCATGGATTGGGCGCTGCTCTATTACTGCTTTGCCGGCGTGCATCATCGTGGGGGTAGTTTCTGGGCGCTAGCCGGCGGGCGATGGACTTCGTGGAAAAGCGTCGCCGTGGACCTGGGGATCGCGCTGCCGTTCTGGGTGCTATGGACGGGCGCGGCCTATGGCGTTCACTGGCTGTTGGGAGCGAGCGCCGCGAAGAGCGTCGATAGCCTGTTGCCGCGGAGCCTGCCGGAAATCCTCATTTGGATCGCGACCTCAATCACCGCAGGTGTTTGCGAGGAGATGGCATTTCGCGGCTATGTGCAGCGGCAGCTTCACGCGCTCGGCGGAAATGTTGTAGGGGCCGTGCTGGGGCAGGGGTTGATCTTTGGCCTGTTTCACGCCTACCAGGGCTGGAAGAACGTGATCGTGATCAGCGTGCTGGGTGCTCTGTATGGAGCGCTGGCCGCATGGCGCGGGAATCTGCGCATTAACATCATTACACATGCATGGACAGATTTTTGGGAGGGTTGGTTCAAGTTCATAGTCTGGAGATAAGTCTGGTTTGGCATAATCAACGGAAGAGTAGTTGTCCGTTGTCAGAGCGGGTAACGGCGTTTGTGGTCTCCCCTGCGCCGGAAGAATGGCGCTGGTTGGGACGCACGGAACTTCGTATTCCCTGTTTCCAAACAACTGACCGTTGCCCCCTGCCGGCACTATAATCGCCGCATGGTGTCCAGTGGCGAGCCAAGGCGGTGGACAGTTGCTCTGTATGCGGGCGGAGTGCTGCTGATCCTCTTCGTGCTGGGCGCGCTGCAGGCGTTCAATATTCATTCTCTCGATCCCGATACCGCCAGCGAAACACTCATATCCACTGGCCTGGTCGTGCTGGCGTTCATCGTGTTGCTACTGTCGCTGGTGCAGTTGCTGCGTAACCTCGTCAAGGTCTACGCCGGTCAAGGCAGTAGCGGTCTGGGCGCGCGGCTGCACTCGCGCATGGTTCTGGGCGCCGTGTTGATTGCGCTCACGCCCGCGGTCTTCATGTTTCTGTTCAGCTTTCTTCTCATGAACCGGTCGCTGGATCGCTGGTTCTCGCCGGACATCACGGAATTGCGCGAGGACTCGACCAAGGTGGCGCTGGAGCTGGCGCAATATGTGACGGCCAACGCCCGTGAGGAGGCGGAATCGATTGCCGCTTCCGGCGCGCTGGACCGCGAGCCTGCAAAGCTTCAGGATGAGATGAGCTCGCACCGCATTACCCTGGCCGGTGGCTTTGCCGTGGTGTATGACAAGAATCAGCAGGAACTGGCAAGTTTTCAGGCCCCGGCGGAGTCGAGCCCTGTAAGCCTGATTCCCTGGTTGGAGAAGGGCGAGCAGGGACAGGCTATTTCGCTTCACGGGCCGCTCTCGGTCAGTTTGCTCTTTGCGGCGCGCCGCAGCGATGAGCCGGTGATGAAGGTGGCAAGCCAGGAATATGCGCTGGGCATGTCGGCGACCGCATCGGGCAGAGTTGTGGTGGTGGCGCTGCCCATGCCCCAGGGGCTCAGCCAGTCGGCCATGCGCATCCGCTCCGGCTCGGTTTCTTACTGGAAGCTCTTTCATATGCGCAACCAGATTCGTACCACGCTTTTTCTCATCTTGCTGGGAATTACCGTGCTGGCGTTCTTCTTCAGCGTGTGGGGAGCGCGGTTTCTCTCCAACCAGATCACCCGCCCTGTGGAGGCTTTGGCCATGGCCATGGCGGAGATCGCGACGGGCAAATACGACCATCGCGTGGCGCAGGGTGCTACCGGTGAGATGGACGAACTGGTGCGCGCCTTTAACCACATGGCGGCCGATTTAGACGCCAGCCGGCAATTGGCGGAGACTTCCAGCGCGCAACTGACCGCCGCCAATCTGGCCATCGAAGAGCGCCGCCGCGAGTTGGAGACCATTGTCGAGACGATTCCTTCGGGCGTAGTCACGCTGGACGGCACGGGCACGATTCTGCAATCCAATCGCGCTTTTGCCGCGCTGCTGGGACGGCGCGTGGACATCAGCCTGGGCGGCGAGAAGATCGAATCTCTGTTTCCCGCCGAATGCGCCGGGGATCTGGCCGGCGTGATTCGCCGCGGCCACCGCATGGGCGCTGCCTTTACAGAAATTGAATTCCACGGCCGGGGACGCATTCTCCATCTGGCCATCACCAGCGCGCGGTTTGATCTGACCCAGGGGCGGCCGGGCACAGTGCTGGTGGTGGAGGATACAACGGAACTTTTACGCGCGCAGCGGCAGTTGGCGTGGAAGGAGGTGGCGCAGCGGGTAGCTCACGAGATCAAAAACCCGTTGACCCCCATCGCGCTCTCCGCCGAACGCATCAGCCGGCATCTGGACCGCTCCCAGCCGGACTCGCCATCCGTCATCCGCAAATGCAGCGAGGTGATTCTGGGTTGCGTGGGCACGCTGCGCATGCTGGTGGATCAGTTCTCCGCGCTGGCCGAGTTTCCCGCGCCGCAGCCGCGCGCCTGCGATCTGAATCAAGTGGCGGAGGAGGCGCTGGCGCTTTTTACAGGCCGGCTGGAGGGCATCACCGTCGAATGCAAGCTGGAGCCGGGCCTGCCGCCAGTGTTGGCCGATCCGGAGGCCGTCCGCCGCGCCCTGGCCAACCTCATCGACAACGCCGCTGAGGCCATGCAGGGCAGCTTGTTGCGCGTGCTCGGCGTTGAAAGCTCGCTCAGCGAGGACGGCGCGTCCGTCGAGGTTGCCGTCTCCGACACCGGCCACGGCCTTACCGATGAAATCCGCGAACGGCTGTTTCTGCCTTACTATTCAACCAAGCAGCGCGGCACCGGGCTGGGCCTTTCCATCGCGGCCAAGATCGTGCAGGAGCATGGCGGCTCGCTGCGCGCCGAAGCCAACAGCCCCAAGGGCGCGCGCTTTATCATGCGGCTGCCGTTGATGGAGCCCGTGCCGGAACCATTGGCAGAACCCGCAGAGCACACCAATTCCGCGGATTCGCCGGGAGGGTCGCACAAATGAATCACATTCTGGTGGTGGACGACGAAACCGAGATTCGCGCTTCCCTCGAAGAGATTTTGCGCGAGGAGGGTTACGGCGTGGCTTCGGCGGCTACGGCGGCCGAGGCGAAGATCATGCTGGAGGACGCGCCCTATGACGTGGTCCTGCTGGACATCTGGCTGCCCGATCGCGATGGTCTCGACGTGTTGGGAGACATTCACCGTCAGGGAGCCGAGCAGCGCCCCGAAGTGGTCATCATCAGCGGCCACGGCACCATCGAAACCGCGGTGAAGGCCACCAAGCTGGGCGCTTACGACTTTCTGGAAAAGCCGCTCTCGCTGGAGCGCACTCTCATCGTGCTCAAAAACGCCGTCGAAGCGCGCCGGCTGCGTGCGGAAAATCTGGAGTTCAAGCGCCAGTTCAGCGTAGGTTCGGTGCTGACCGGCGAAAGCGTACCGTTGAAGGCCCTGCGCCAGCAGATTCGCCTCATGGCGCCCACCAACGGCCGCGTGCTCATCTACGGCGAGTCGGGCACCGGCAAGGAGCTCATCGCGCGCGCCATCCACGCCGAGAGCCTGCGCCGCGACCAGATTTTTGTCGAGCTGAACTGCGCCGCCATTCCCGAGGCGCACATCGAGGCGGAGCTTTTCGGCTACCGGCACGGCGCGCAACCCGGCGGATTGCAGGAGCAGCGCGGCACGCTGGAACGCGCCAACGGCGGGACGCTCTTCCTCGACGAAGTCGGCGACATGAGCCTCAAAACGCAATCCAAAGTGCTCAGCGCGCTCGACGACCAGCAGTTCACCCCGGTGGGCGGCACGCAGCCCATCCGCGTGGACGTGCGCCTCATCGCCTCCACCAACAAGGACCTGGAAGAGGAGATCGCCAAAGGAAATTTCCGCGAAGATCTCTTCTACCGGCTCAATGTTGTCCCGTTTTTTGTGCCGCCGTTGCGCGAGCGCAAGCAGGACATCCCGCTACTGGCCCGCGAATTTCTAGCCGAGTTCGGCCGCCAGTACGGACGCCCGCGCATGGAAATTGGTGAGGAAGCCTTGGAAACGCTTTCGCAGTACCACTGGCCCGGCAACGTGCGTGAACTCAAGAACGTCATTGAGCGGGTGATGATCCTCAATCCCCGCGCGCTGCGCATCGAGCGCAAGCACCTGCCGCCGCTCACCCATAAAGCCGGCACGCGCTCGACCGAGGAGTTTTCCACCCTGCAACAAGCGCGTGATGCCTATGAGCGCGAGTTCATCCTCAAGAAGATCGAGGAATCCCGCAACAACATGAGCCGCGCCGCCGAACTGCTCGGCCTGGAGCGCAGCCACCTCTATCGCAAAATGAAAGCGCTGGGCATCGCCGTCCGGGAATAGTCCCTCACCGGCGTCGCTGACCCATCGCGGATGAGACTGTAGCGCTGGCCTCCTGGCCGGCTGTAGCGCGGGTCTCCTGACCCACGCTTTTCAAACGAGCACAGTATTTATTTTCAACGACGTATGAGCTAGTTTTTTCTAGGAGTTGAAATCGTAGCGAAAGTTGGTTAAGATAAACTGACAGGATAAAACGCTATGATTTCAGCAACCATATTCGAGGCAAAAACCAACTTTTCCTCTCTCGTCAAGCAAGCGCAGAAGGGCGAAGTGGTCACTATCACTTCGGGGCGGGAGAAGACGCCTGTAGCTCGCCTGGAGGCCGTTCAACCTGTTAAAAAGAAACGACTTGGTGCTTTGGAGACTCCTGGATTCGTCCTCTCCGATAAGTTCTTCGAGCCTCTGCCGGAGGACGAGCTGCGCCTGTGGAATGAGGGCGGAAAGTGAAGGTCTTGCTCGACACCTGCGCCGTCATCTGGGCAACGATGTCTCCGGCAGCCCTCAGCCACAAAGCGCGGAAGACGCTGGCCAACGAGAGGAATGTCATCCTGGTCTCGGCAGCCTCGGCGTGGGAGATTGCTACCAAAGTGCGCCTGGGAAAACTGCCCGGAGCGGAGAAGCTGGAGCAGGATTTTCTCGCGGTGATGGATGAGGCCGGCTACACGCATTTGCCCATCGACACCGCCTCCGCGCTGCGCGCAGGCCGCCTGACCGCCGAGCACAAAGACCCCTTCGACCGCATGATCGCCGCTCAGGCTCTGGCGCTCGATGTTCCCGTCCTCAGCCCCGACCCGCAGTTCGACGACTTTGGCGTGCGGCGTGTTTGGTAGGTTGGCGCGTGAATTGATTTCCGGACCATCCAGCCCTCAATGGGTTGATTAAGGCGTAATGATGCGCCCTGCCAGATCAGGCGCCGCCATCTGGAAGTGTCTCACGTTCCAGGTGTAGATTTGCTCCGCCTGAACTTTCCGCGCGCAGGCCAGGTGCAATGCGTCATAGATCATGCCGCCGGAATGGCCGAGGTTCGCTGTGCGGCGTAGCGTTTCCATATACTCCTCGGCGGAGAGATCGACTGCGGTGAGGCGTTGAAGAAATGTTTCCACGGCTAGCACTGCATCGCGCGGGGCGAGGCGCAAAGCTGGCGGCATGGCGGTGAGAGTGTTGAACAACTCGGCAATTGTATGAGTGCTGATAGCCGTAGTTTGCCGGGTGCATTGGTTCCAAAGATCACGGCTCGGCTTGTGATGCACGTGGCTCACCTGAGCGGTAGCGATCAATACCGAGGTGTCCAGAAAAATCACGCCGTTCCCTCGTTCCATGTAGACCCGCCATCCGAATCATCGTCGAGCGATAAAATTCGCCGCTCCCGCTCCAGGCGGCCTTGCTCGATCAGTTCTGTGACCTTCTCGGTAGTGAGAATAGGCGGATTGGAAGAGTCCGCGGGAAAGATCAATGGAACGCCATTTTCAATGACCAGTTGCGCCGTAATCGAACTAGGCATCAGCGTCAACCGGTCGCCGCTGCGTTCGATTCGGAGGCGCGTGCCGGCCACCAGATGCAGATCGTCGCGGAGTTTCTTAGGAACCACGATCCGCCCGGCTTTATCGATCTCGACAATGGCATTCATAAATACCATTTTACCATTATAATTGCCATTTGTGATCTATATTCTCTTAAGTTGTTGAAATACTGTCGTTTGCGATCTTTCAGTTCGGCCGGTTGCCGGAGGCGGAGCGTCGATGGAAGCGTTCATCCACCGGCTGGCGGTCCTTGAAGCCGGTATCCATAGGGTGCCAGTGTTCTATGGCCGGCTCGCCCATCCGCCAGCACAGCAGCACCACCTGGTCGTCCAGCCGGCAGGGAAAATCCAGCAGCCCGGCATCAATATCCTTTACCTGTACGCCGATGGCGTCGATTTCCGCGATGCTCTCCCGGACCCGCTGCACCTGTGCCTCCAGCTCTGCGCGCAGTTTGGCCACTTTTTCCGAGTCCACCCTCATGCCGCCGGAGAGGTAGATGCGCCGCGCCAGCTCTGCAAGGCCAGCCTCCGCCTGCTGGGCCATCTGCTTGCCCTCGATGGCGCGCTTCAGCAGTGACTCCAGCACCGGCAACAGAGATTGCGCTTCTTCGAGCGTGAAGGTCTTCATAGGAACAGCTCTCAGCGATCAGCTTACAGCTTTCAGTTCACAATTTGCAATTTTCATTGTCCGCACCTGACCGTCCGCTGTCAGCTGACAGCTGTTAGCTGATTGCTGTTGTTTCCAGCATCCGGTCCAGCGCCACTCTAGCCCATTGCTTCACGCCCGGCTTCACCTGGATGCGATTGACCACGCGGCCCTCCACCAGGTTCTCCAGCGCCCAGGCCAGATGGTGCGGGCTGATGCGGTACATCGTCGTGCACAGGCAGCCGGTATCGTCCAGCGTGATCACCTTCTTGTCTTCGGCGGCAAATCTGCGCGCCATGCGGTTCACCAGGTGAATCTCCGTCCCCACGGCAAACATCTGCCCCGCGGGCGCCTGCTCCACCAGCGCAATCAGCCGTTCCGTGGAACCCATCGCGTCGGCCTTCTGGCAAACCTCGAAACGGCACTCGGGATGCACAATCACTTTGATGCCGGGGTATTTGGCGCGCACCGCATCCACGTGGCTGGGCAAAAAGCGCTGATGCACGGCGCAATGGCCCTTCCACAGCAGCACGCGGCTCGCAGCTAGCTTCTCCTTCGTCTGTCCGCCCTGAATCACCCACGGATCCCACACCGCCATCTCCTCCAGCGGGATGCCCATGGCGTAGCCTGTATTGCGGCCCAAGTGCTGGTCGGGCAAAAACAAAATCTGCTTGCCGCGGGCAAAGGCCCACTCCAAGGCGGCGCGCGTGCTCGACGAGGTGCAGACCATCCCGCCCCGCTCGCCGCAGAAGGCTTTAATGGCGGCCGTCGAGTTGATATACGTCAGGGGCACGATCTCGCCGGCCAGTCCCAGCCGCTCCAGCGCCTCCCAGCAGGCTTCAACCTGCGAGATTTCCGCCATATCGGCCATCGAGCAGCCCGCATTCAGGTCAGGCAAAATCACCTGCTGCCCCTCGCGGCCCAGCACATCAGCGCTCTCCGCCATAAAGTGCACGCCGCAGAAAACAATGTATTTCGCGTCTGTCACGGCTGCGATTCTTGAAAGTTTGTAGCTGTCTCCCGTCGCGTCGGCAAAGCGAATCACCTCGTCGCGCTGGTAGTGGTGGCCAAGAATCAGCGTCGTCGCGCCCAGTCGTGCGCGCGCTTCCGCAATGCGGCCGTCCATCGTGTGGTCAGGGAGCGCCAGGTAGTTTTCCAGGCTGCAGGCGCCGCCGGCCTCCGGCGAGGCCGCTGTCACTTCATCGAGAACCAGGTTCACCGTATTCCGCCTTCAGTCCACTCGCTCCTTATCGGAGCAGCGGACGGGGATGTTGAAAGCAATCACAGCTTGCAGTGGATGCACTGGCTTTGTTGAAGAACTTCCGGCGCTTGCTCCCGGCTTCTTCTCATCTGCCCCCATCCACGGGGATGTTGCAAGCCTTTAACAGTTAGACGCGGCCCGCAGCCGAAGGATTCTTAAGTGAAATCCGTCCCGGCCAAGGCCGTTTCCACTGACTATAAGTGTATCAAAAGCGTAAACGGAAACCCAAATGGAGGGTTTGCTGTTTCCCATTCTGGCGAGGGTAGGGCGTCCAGTTCATTTCTTTCATACTTGGTACATACATTCCCAGGATAATCGTGAGGTAGGTCCAACCAGGAGATGCGTATGGCAGAACAGTGCTTCAAAAAGATGGTCACAAATCCGCCCGTCTGCGGTGTGCATAACGTGCCGCTCCAACAGAGTCAAGTTTCCATTGACAGAAATGCGCCAGGGCTTGGGCAGATCAACTGCTTGAAATGCCCCGTTAGCCGAGTCGTTGCGCTGGACGCACAGCGAATTCAGGCGCGAAACTCAAACTGACCCACTACCGGGTTTGGGAAAGGCCCCCGGCAGGCATTTCCGGAACGCTCTTACCGGCCATCTTCCTGCGTTTCAGTACAAACTTAAGCCGATGCGGTTTCCCGCGCTGGTGATGGTTGCTTGAAGACCACGGTCGTAAAAAACTCAATCATCAACCCGAAGAGCCCATTGACAAAGAAATTCATCAGCGGCAGCATCCCCATTCCCACATTCATGTATAGGAAATAGGAAAAAATCGATCCAACCACCAACCCCATAACGATACCGTTCCAGGCCCAGCGCAGTTTCAGCCCGGAGACGCCAATCGCAAAGCCCATCACCGCTCGGTTCAGTAAGACCCAAATCAATGTCGCAATCGAGAACTTCAGGATGCCGCCATAGAATAATCCGGTTGCGCAGATTGAACCCGCAACCAGGCCAAAAAGAACCGCAATCGCAATCCGCTTCATTGTTGCCTCTTTCCGAGCAGGGTTATGCCCCGCTCCGCTCCATCGATAGGTACGGCGCGGCCCGCTCTTTGGTTCCGCAGGATGACGAGGGCTCCGCAAGCGCCTGCTCCGCATCCTCAGATAAAGCCCCGCTGCCTCCATTTGTTCGCCCCATGCGCGGGCAGTTATCATGAACCTTCATGGTGATGCCGCCCACAATTGAAGTTGCCAGCCTGGGATTTGAAAACTCGCTCATCCTTATGGTGCTGGCGCTGGTGGTCTTCGGTCCCCGCCGTCTGCCGGAGATTGGCCGCCGCATCGGCAAAATCATGTACGAAGTTCGCAAGGCCTCCAACGACTTCAAGTTCCAGATGGAAGAGGAGTTGCGCAACGCCGAGGAGGCCGAACGCCGCAAAAAGGAAGCCGAGCGCCTGAGCGCGCTGCCCCCCTCCGAACCGGCTGCCGCGGTTTCCCCTGCCCCGGCAACACCCGCGGAGAGCCCCTACCCGGATCAGGTCATTTACTCTGCCTCAGCCGAAGCCTATTCAGAAGAGTCGTATCCGCGCATTCAACCTCCCTCCACCGGCGAGCCGGTTCCGGCGGCGAGGCCAGGCAAGCGGCCTTCGCAAGCCAAGCCTCCGGCAGCAATGAAACCCGCCCGCGCGGCCAAAACCAGACAGGCCGCTGTCAAGACACCAGCCAAGGCTAAAAAGACCAGCAAGACGACCGGGAGGCGCGTATGATCGATCCCGCTGACGCCATCAGCAAAGCGCGCGAGGCTGTCACCGAGCGAGCCGAACTCCCCGGCATGAGCCTGATGGAGCATCTCGACGAGCTGCGCAAGCGCATCATTCGCTCCTTCATCTTCCTTGTTCTGGGCTTTTGCGTGGCCGGAATCTTCTATAAGCAGCTTGTCAATTTCATTCAGGCGCCTCTCAACCACATCGGTAAATCGCTGGTCTTTACCCACCCCATGGACCCCTTGAACCTGGACATTCAGGTTTCGCTGATCGGCGGGTTGATTCTGGCCTCGCCCTTCATCCTCTACCAGGTGTGGCTCTTCATTGCGCCGGGGCTCTACCAGAATGAGCGGCGCTTCGTGGTTCCCTTCATGGCCGCCACCGTGGGACTGTTTCTTGCCGGCGCCGCCTTCGGCTACTTCTGGGTTCTGCCCGGCGCGATGCAAATCCTGATCGTGGACTTCGGAAAGAACTTCACTCCCATGGTCACCATCGAGGAGTACTCCAGCTTCTTTCTCTCCATCATCCTCGGCCTGGGCATCAGCTTTGAGATGCCCATCCTCATCTTTTTCCTGGCGCTCTTCGGCATTGTCACTCCGCGCTTCCTGTGGCGCAACATTCGCTACGCCATTCTGGCCGTCTTCCTGGTGGCGGCCATCATCTGTCCCAGCCCTGACCCCTGGACCATGTGCATCTATGCACTCCCCATGCTGGCCCTCTATCTGCTGGGCATCGGAATTGCCTGGTGGGTCCATCCCGCCCGCCGTAAAGCCAAGCAAGCCAAGGAGGCCGCAAAGTGATCTTCTGCTCATCCCGAAATGGTCGCCCTAGGAATATTCGGGTGCCCCAGGTCCGGGGTCCCCACGGATTCGGGGTCCCCAGCGTGCGATTGTTGCTCGCTGGGGTGAAGGGACAGGTCTTCGTCCGTGGGGTGGAGGTCCCTCGTATTTGGGGACCTGGGAATCAACAACTCTGGACAGGATTTATCCTCGCCCTTCTCATGCTCGCCCCCCTGTCCGCTTCCGCCCAAACCCACTTCAACGGCGCCAAAGCCCTCGACTACGCCCGCCAGTTTGTCGCCATCGGTCCGCGCTGGCCCACCAGCCCCGGCCACCTCAAGGCCGAAGCCTTCCTGCGCGACCACTTCAAGCACGATGCTCTCGAAGAGGACGCCTTCACCGCCTCCACGCCCATCGGTCCCGTGGACATGCGCAACTTCATCGTGCGCTTTCCCGGCAAAAAAGACGGCGCAATCGTCCTCGCCACGCACTACGAAACCAACTATTGGCTCAAGGACATCAACTTCGTCGGCGCCAACGACGGCGGCTCAACCACCGGCCTGCTGCTGGCCATCGCCGACCAGTTGCGCGCGGAGACCGCGGGCGGCAAAAAACTCGATGGCTACTCCGTCTGGCTGGTCTTCTTCGACGGCGAAGAGGCCATCAAGAGCTGGACCGACTCCGACTCCACCTACGGCAGCAAGCATCTGGCCGCCAAATGGGCGCGCGACGGAACCCTTCCAAAAATCAAAGCCTTCATTCTCGCCGACATGATCGGCGACAAGGATCTCGACATTCAACACGACACCAACTCAACCGACTGGTTGGTTGCCCTGGTCCGTCAGGCCGCAAAAAAATTCCGCTACGAGAAGTATTTCTTCAAGCAGGATGGAGATATGCAGGATGACCACCTGCCCTTTGTCCGCCGCGGCGTCCCGTCAATCGACATCATCGACCTCGACTACGGCCCCAACAACAGCTATCACCACACCGCCCAGGACACCATGGACAAGATCAGCGCCCAAAGCCTCACCATCGACGGAGATGTCTTCCTGGAAACCATCCGCCTGATCAATCTGCGGTAAAGCAAGGAGGATCCCATGACAGCCGTGCCCGCCGGCGTGCCTGAGCTTTTTCTCGAGCAATCCCGCCACTTACTCATCGAGCAATGCTGGCCCCGGCTCAAAGGCTGCATCGAGCCGCTCACCGAGGAACAGCTCTGGTGGCGTCCCAACGAAGCCTGCAATAGCATCGGAAATCTCCTCCTGCATCTCAACGGAAACGTGCGCCAGTGGCTGGTGGATTCGTTCAACCGTCTGGAAGACAACCGCAACCGTCCCGCGGAATTCAACCAGCGCGAGCCGGTTTCAGCTTCAGTGCTCCTCAATCAACTGGGCGCGACCCTCCGGCAGGCAGCAGAGGTCCTGGCGCGGCTCACCCCGGCCGATTTGGCCGCCTGCTACGAAATTCAGGGCTACAAAGTCAGCGGATTGGAAGCTGTTTACCATGTCGTGGAGCACTTCGCCATGCACTACGGACAGGTTCTCTACATCGTTAAAACTCTCCACGGCGCGGATTTGGGTTTTTACAGCAATCTGAACAAGACCGGCCGGGCCTCCTGAGGTTGGCCATAAAATGCTAGCGGGCGTTTCCTGGACATGGTGGCTCGGATTTCACGCGGTAGTAGCCGCGCTGCTGCTGGCTGATTGGCTATTCCTTGTCCGCCGCCCCAAATCGCGCCGCACCCAATCCATCGCCTGGCTATGGACGGCTCTGGTGGTCGCCGCCGCAACCGGCTTTGCCGCCTGGATCGCCATCGCCAAAGGCCGCCAGCCGGCCCTCGAATTCGTCGCCGGCTACGCCATTGAAGCCTCGCTCAGCGTCGACAATCTCTTTGTCTTTTTGGTTCTCTTTCAGGGCTTCCGTATCTCGCCACGCCGCCAGCATACCGCCCTGCTCTGGGGAGTGGCCGGAGCCGTCGTCCTGCGCGCGCTCTTCATCGCCGCGGGCATCACGCTGCTGCATCGCTTCAAATGGATCACCTGGATCTTCGCCCTGATTCTGCTCTATGCAGCTTGGCGGCTGCTGCGCGGCGGCGCGGCCAGCGCCGCAATCCCTGAGTGGATTCGCAAATTACAACCGGCTCAGCGCCTGCGGCCCGGAATTGGTTCACTGCTCCCCGTCATTCTCACTGTCGAGCTCACCGACCTGCTCTTTGCCGTCGATTCCGTCCCCGCTGTGCTCGCCATCAGCCACAATCCCTTCGTGGTCTACACCTCGAACATTGCCGCCATCCTCGGCCTTCGATCGCTCTACTTTGCCTTGGCCGCGCTGCTCAACCGCTTCCGCTACGTCCACTACGGTCTGGCCGCGCTGCTGGCTTTTGTGGCTCTCAAGCTGCTCGCCGCCCGCTGGATCGACGTGCCCATCACCCTTTCGCTGGCCGTGATCGGAGCAATCCTGGCCATCTGCGCCATAATCTCCTGGATAGCAGGGGGCAGTGATCAGAAGTCAGGAACCAGGGATCAGGGTCAGTGAGAGGCCCTGTGCCCCATCCATTCCGCAGCTTTTCGTGGAAAAGATGCGGAATGGGTGGGATACCGATATCTACAGTTCTTTATAGTTCTTACAATCTTTCACATCACGCCTGGTTACGGCTTCTTCAGCAGCGCACCCGCCGGAACCAGCGCCGTCGCATCTTCGCCGTCCAGCGTCACCATGCCATTTTCAAATGTCTGCAGCGAGGCATCGTCGGCGGCCATCGTCATCCAGCAGACAACGCCTTTCTTGAGCACGCTGCAAACCGTCTCCATGGTCCTGGTGATCTCCGGGTGGCCGATTAGCGAGCCAGAAGCGCGTTCGATCCACATGCTGTGCGTGCCCAGCGTATAGGTGCTATTGACCGGACTGAGAATCTGAATGTTCTTCTTCAGCCCCTCGGAGACGCCGGAGGCAATCCCCGGAAGATCCGTGGCGCTGAACGAATGTCCCATGCAGTCAAAGGACAGCCCCACGACCGCAATGGCGGAGGGCGGATTGCCGTGGTGGGCCGTCAGCGGCAGTTGAACACAAGCTGCCATCTTTGCGGCCTCGTTGCCGTAATCCCTGGCCGCCTGCTGCAACACGCTCGGCAGCATCGGCTTGGTGTCCACAACATCCCAGTCTGGCGGGATGTTATAGCTGAAGCCAAGATCGCTGGTGTGCGACTGTGCGTCCACAGGAGGCGGTGGAGGGATGGGCACGAGAGCGGCGTCAGGGGTGGCGGGCGCTTGCGCCGCAAGCGGAACGGCGCAAAGGACTAGGAGCGCGGCAAACAGAAGGTTTTTCATACGGCAATCAGTCTACCACCATCCTTGACGCAGTAAAACCGCACGCCGCCCTAACCCCTACTTCAGCAGAACCCCCAGCGTTGCCGCCACAATCCCCACAACCGAGAACACCAGCCCAACGTACCAATAAGCGCGTTTATGCGTCAGCAGCGTAATCGAGGTAATCACCAGCCCAATCTCCAGAAGCGCCTCGCCAAAGTCGAAGCGATCCGCCTTCTTCTCGGCCAATTCGACTGCTTCCTCCAGCCCCTTGGCCTTTTCCATATCTTCCTTGGTCTCTTCGGCCTTCCTATCCTTCTCTTCCGCGTAACCTTTGATCAGTTCGTGCGCACGATCCTGATTTGCGAGGGTTACCGTGCTGAGCAGTTCGGAAGTCAGTTTCGTCTCGTTGGCGCGAATCTTGTGCGCCTGGTACTCGCCCCACATATCGGTGGCCTGATCCTGTTTCAGAATCGCCTCGGTATGCGTGCGATGCCCCAGTACCGTGACCACCGCTACCAGCACCGCCAAAAAAGTCATTGTCAGCGCCACCGGCCGCAGCATCTGATCGTGCTCAGCGTGTTCCGCGTGTTCCTCCAACTCCTGCACTTCATTCGCTTCCATAAATCCTCCAGATTGCAATCATTCATGGTTGAGTCAAGTAATAGGTTCGCGTGGCTGATCACTGACCACTGATCACTGACCACTGTCATTTCCGCTTCCACCTTACTCCGTCCTTCGAGTCCTCAATCACCACGCCCTTTTCCGCCAGCTCCTTGCGAATCGCATCCGCCCGCGCAAAGTTCCTCTGTTTCCTGGCCAATTCGCGCTCCGCCACCAGCGCATCAATCGCCGCATCCGTCAGCCCTTGGCGCGCCACGAGCTCCAGAGCAACCTCGCTCATCCGGCCTTCCTTCTCCGCCCACTCCAACGCCCGCCGCGTGGCCTCCGCGTCGCCATCCTCCAGCACATCGAAGACCGCGTCAAAATCCTTCAGCACCACCAGAATCGCATCCCGGTCGCCGGCCTTCAGTTCTCCCTGGTCCATCGCTGTATTCGCCGCCCGTAGCAGCTCGAAGATCGGCGCCCGCGCCTCGGCGGTATTCAGATCGTTGCTCAGCGCGGCCAAATACTCCGCGCGCGCATTCCACGCCGCCTCCTGCAACGCCTCATTCTCGCCCTCCGCATAGCTCCCCGCTACGAGCCGCTCCTTAAACGTCCGCAGCCGCTCCACCGCGCTGGTCGCCTCCGCCAGCCCCTCAAAGGTGAAGTTGTACTGATGCCGGTAAGGCACCGAAATCAGCGCCAGCCGTATTGCCGACGCCTTGTACCCCTTCAGCAGCAGGTCCCGCAGCGTATAAAAATTTCCCTCGCTCTTGGACATCTTCCGTCCGTCCACCAGCAGGAACCGCACGTGCATCCAAATCCGCGCAAACTCCTTGTGCGTCACGCTCTCGCTCTGCGCAATCTCATTCTCGTGGTGCGGAAAAATCAAATCCTCGCCGCCCGCGTGCAGGTCGAAGCTCTCGCCTAGGTACTCCATCGCCATCGCCGAGCACTCCAGGTGCCATCCAGGCCTTCCCCGCCCAATCGCCGTCTCCCACGAAGTTTCCCCCGGTTTCGCCGCCTTCCACAGCGCAAAGTCCCGCGCCGAGTCCTTCTCGTACTCGTCCAGGTCCACCCGCGCGCCGTCTTCCATCCCGCTCAAGTCCTTCTTGCTCAGCTTTCCATACTCCGGAAACGCCGCCAGCCTGAAGTACCAGCTCCCGTCCTCCGCCTGGTACGCCGCTCCCGCCTTGGCCAGCCGTTCCACCAGCGCCACCATCTGCGGAATATGCTCCGTGGCCCGCGCAATCACCTCCGGCCGCTCCACCCGCAGCGCTTCCATATCCTCAAAAAACGCCCGCTCATACCGCCCCGAATATTCGCCAATCGAAATCCCCACTGCAGCCGCGTTGTTCAGGATCCGGTCGTCCACGTCGGTAATGTTCATCACGTGGCGAAGCTTCATCCCCGTCAGCTTCAGAAACCGCCGCAGCACGTCCACCTGCAAAAACGTCCTGAAGTTGCCGATGTGCCCGTAGTCGTAGACCGTCGGCCCGCAGGCATACATCCGCAGTGTCTCGCCGTCCGCCGGCGTCACCGGGTCCATCTCGCCCGTCAGCGTATTGAATAGCCGCAGCGTCATCGCACTAGCTTCCCGTTCATTCGTCTTTAAAAACAGTTAGAAGTGGCAATTTTTCAGCTTTTTTTGATTGTACCAGCGCGCAATTCTTGCCGCGTGGGCTGGGGCTTCCGATAATGAAGAAGGCGAGCCGCTCACTGGGCGAAGGCCGGCGCGGGCAGCCGGAGGAGGAGCGGCGATGGAGCGCGATCAGGTTCATCCAATTCAGACCGAACCCAGCCCTCCCGATCCCCTCCGTGACGACCGCCTTCAGGCCTGCCGCAGCGCCTACGCCCAGCGCATCCTCGCCCTGGCCGGCCTCGCTCCCGGCTTCGGCCTCGGTAGCGAGATCGCCGCCGCCCTCGAGTCCATTCCGCGCGAGAACTTTGTCTGTCCGCCGCCCTGGAAGTCGATCGCGCCCGGCACGCATGCCCCGGCCACTTCAGACGATCCCGCCATCCTCTATCAGGATGTCCTGGTCCCGTTGGGCGTGGGCCGCGGCCTCAACAACGGCCAGCCCAGTCTCCACGCCTTCTGCCTCAACGCGCTCGCCCCTAAAAAAGGCGAGTGCGCTGTCCACGTGGGCGCGGGCACGGGTTACTACACCGCCATGCTGGCCATGCTGGTGGGCGCCTCCGGCCATGTGGACGCCTATGAGATTGAGCCGGAGCTGGCTCGCCGCGCCGCCGCGCTTCTCGCCGGTTTTCCCCAGGTTGCGGTGCACTCACGCTCCGGCGCTGAGGCGCCCTTGCCGGCCTGCGATCTGCTCTATGTAAACGCCGCCGCCGCCGAGCCCCTGGCCCTTTGGCTCGATGCGCTGCGCCCCCACGGCCGCCTGCTCTTTCCTCTCGAGCCGGATAATCAGGACGGTAAGATGCTTCTTATCAAGCGCTTGCCCGACGGCTCCTATCCTGCTCGCTTTCTCTGCGGCGTGCAGTTTGTCTCCTGTGCCGGAGCCCAGGATGCCCAGGCCGCGCGCGCGCTTTCCGAAGCGTTATGGAAAAGAAGCGGCAGCCAGGTCCGGCATCTTCACCGCAACAATCAGCCCGACGACAGTTGCTGGTGCTCCGGCCGCGATTGGTGGCTCTCCACGTAAAGTGGTGAGCTATAGCTTACCGGTTTTCGTCAAATGTGAAGCTAGAACGCACCAGTTTTTGAGAAATGGGCAAGGGGCGAAAAACAGGGAATAGGGAATAGGGGTCAGGGACTAGAAAGGCACGACTCGGCCCGATCGGCGCTCCGGGGGTAGAAAGATATCCAGGCCGCAGTTGAGGCCGTCTCCCTGACCTCAGATCATCCCGATCCGCTTGGCATCGAGTGCCAGCATCATATCGTTCAATGATGAAAACTGCGATACCGGCAGCAGATCGAAGGCTATCGGACAGGCGATCATGATGCTTTTTCCATTTACCTTCATCATTTGTCCGCAGCTCGACAATGTCAGGCGATCGATCTCCATGCGCAAGGCGCCGGGAGTGATTTTTCGCCGCACCACCGCCATCAGGACATCCCTGCCCCAGTGGAAAAGCTTATCGTCCGGACGCAAAGCCTGCGTCAGAAATTGGGCTGCGGAGTTCAGGTAGTCGCCGGCTGCCTCCTCCCCATAACGCTGCTCCACGGTTTGCAGCATCGATATCTTAAACAGTACGACATAGCTGAGGGTATCTACCCCGAAGAGCGGGGCCAGGTGGTTTCTGGCCTGTGTAGGTCCCGGTAGACCGGTAGGACCTTCATGATTGTCCCATTGGCAGATATCCGCGGGTTCGCTCCTGGATTCCTCGATGATCTGGCCCTTCTTGGCAAGTTGTTTCTCGGTAGTGATCGAGTGGTACTGAGCCAGGCCGATGTGAATAGCCTCTACAAGCGTCTCCTTCATGCATGGCTTAGTTAAAAATCGGAATATGTTACCCTCATTCACTGCGTCAATGGCCGCGTTAAGGTCAGTACCTCCGGTGAGCAGCATCCTTACCGTCTCCGGCGACTTTTGACGTACTTGATACAAAAATTCCGCGCCGTTCATGCCCGGCATCCGCATATCAGAAATTACGATGGCGTAAGGCCCGCAATCATGAATCAACATCAGACCCCGTTCCCCGCCCACTGCTGTGTCTACCTCGAACTCCCGGTGCAGCATGCGCCTGTAGCCATCCAGTACCGCGGGTTCGTCGTCCACGAACAGGATCTTGTCAGCCATACGGCATACTCCTTACCTGAATATTTCGTCTGCACACGGCATAGGCAGGGAAACAGCGTCGGGGCATGATCGTTTCATCGGCACACTCTTCCCAACAAATTAGGTGTTGTATATCATTCATCGAAAATATCTGACTCGGACTGTCCGGCAATCTACAGAAAATGCGTTTTTTGCCGATAAATCTCCGGTAACGCGTTCACGCCCATTCGTATGAGGTTATTCCAATGAAAGGAATTGTCCCGAGCCCGGCACGCGGCGAAAGTCCGAAGCGCCCGGAGGGGGAACGCAAACGGGTGGATGAGACCCTGCGCGACAGCGAAGAGCGCTACCGGATGATTGTGGACAGTTGTCCATCGATGATGTGGGCGACCAGCGCTGAGGGCGTTTTTAATTTCACGAACAAGGTATGCTGTGAGTTCTTCGGGATGACGCACGAGAAGTTGGAAGCCCCCAAGCGGCCTCGGCTGGTTCACCCCGACGAATCGCCCGGGTTCTATGCGGCCTTCAACCGCGCGGTCGGCGATCGCGCAACCTTCAGGATGGAAGCTCGATTCCGGCGTGCCGATGGCGAGTGGCGGCTCCTGGAAGTCTTCGCCGAGCCAATGTTCTCGTCGAGCGGCGAATACCTGGGCCACATCGGCCTCTGTGCCGACATCACGGAGCGCATACGCGCGGAAGACGCGCTGCGAGATAGCGAACAAAGGCATCGGCAAATTGTTAATAGTTCCAATGAGGGAATCTGGCAGATCGATAAGGATCGCCGCACCATCGCTGTCAATGCTCGCTTGGCTTCCATGCTCGGCTACGAAAGGTCCGAGATGTTGGGGCGCTCCGAGGAGTATTTCCTGTTTGAAGATGAACTGAAGGAGCAAGCCGAGAGATTGGAAGCCCGGCGAAAAGGTGTAGCCGAGCAGTACGAATGCCGCTGGCGTCACAAGGATGGCCGTTCGGTTTGGACCATGGTTTCGGCGACGCCGGTCATGGACGCGAATAACCTGTTCTGCGGCGTGCTTGGCATGATTACCGACATCAGTGAGCGCAAACGAACAGAAGAGGCGCTGAGAATCAGCGAACGTCTCCATCGAACCCTGTTCGAGAGTGCTGGAGACGCCATTTTCCTAGTGCGGGACGGAATTTTTATCGACTGCAATGAAATGACTCTTCAGATGTATGGCTGTACCCGCGAGCAAATCATCGGCCATTCTCCCATTGATTTTTCTCCACCCATGCAGCCTGACGGAAGGCGCTCGCCGGAAGCGGCGATGGACAATATCAATCTCGCCTTGAGCACGAAGACCTCTGTGCGCTTTGAATGGCAGCATAGCCGTGCGGATAAAACCACCTTCGAAGCCGAAGTTTCGCTGAATCAGCTCGATCTGGGCGGCAAAGTTTATCTGATGGCAATCGTGAAAGACATCTCGGCGCGCAAATGCGCAGAACTGGAGCTGGAACAGCACCGCGCCCATCTCGAGGAACTGGTTGCGGCGCGCACCGAGGAGTTAACGGTCGCCAGCGGTATGCTCCGCGCCCTGATCGACAATATCCCTGATTTCATCTATGTGAAAGACGCCCAATCCAGGTTTATAGTCGCCAATCCTTACATGGCGCGCATGATGGGAGCGGAGACGCCCGGAGAGCTGCTGGGAAAAACCGACTTCGATTTTTACCCGAAAGAAGTGGCCAAGGGCTTCTATGAAGACGAACAAAAGATGTTGCGTTCAGGCCAGTCCCTTTACAACCATGAAGAGACAAGCCTCGACAGCGCGGGAAACAAGGTTCATCTACTTACGACAAAAGTTCCCCTGCGCGACAATGAAGGCCGGATCATCGGCATCGCCGGCATAGGCCGGGACATCACTAAGCGCAAAAAAGTTGAAAATGAACTATTTGAGGCGGTACGCAAGTATCGCGGAATCTTCGACAACGCCCTTTTTGGCGTGTTTCAGAGCACGCCGGACGGACGCCTTCTGAGCATCAACCCGGCCATGGCCCGCATTTTCGGCCACGATTTCATGGAAGAGGACATAGCGAACATCACCGACATTGAACGGCAGTTCTATGTCGACCCCAACGGCCGCGAAGAATTCAAACGCTTAATCAGCAAAACCGGAGTCGTGCAGAACCATGAATTCGAGGCCTTTCGCAAGGATGGCAGTAAGGTCTGGCTCTCCGTGAGCGCGCGCGCCATTTGTCAGGACGGCGTGGTGGTCCGCTTTGAGGGAATGTGCCAGGACATCACCGAGCGCAAACAGTTACAGGTACAGCTTCTTCAGGCGCAAAAACTGGAATCGGTGGGCCAACTCGCAGCCGGAATCGCTCACGAAATCAATACGCCGATTCAGTACATCGGTGACAATGTGCGCTTCATGAAAGACGCTTTCCAGGATATAAAAAAACTGCTGGCAAACTATGAACGTCTGTTATCGGCGGCCCATGACAAATCCTTGTCCCGCGAAACCATTCAATTGGTGGAGGTGGAGGCGGCGGAGAGGGCGGTGAAGAGCGTGGACGTCGGTTATCTGCTGGAAGAGATACCCAAAGCCGTCGACCAGACTCTCGAAGGCGTCTCCCGTGTCGCGGCGATTGTCGGCGCCATGAAAGAATTCTCCCATCCGGACACAAAAGAAAAAATACCGCTGGACTTGAATCACGCCATCAACAGCACCATTACGGTGGCGCGCAACGAGTGGAAATACGTGGCCGACATGAAAACCGAATTCGACCCGTCGCTGCCTCTGGTCTCTTGCCTGCCGGGAGAATTCAACCAGGTGATTCTCAACCTGATCGTCAATGCCGCGCATGCCATTGCCGATGTTGTCAAAAAGGGAGGTCAGGAAAAAGGAACGATCACCGTGCAAACTCGGAATTGCTCCGAGTGGGCTGAAATTCGTATTCAAGACACCGGCACGGGCATTCCCAAAACAGTGCAATCCCGAATCTTCGATCCCTTCTTTACAACCAAGGAGATCGGCAAGGGAACCGGGCAGGGCCTGGCTATCGCCCGCTCAGTAATCGTTGGCAAACACGGCGGCAGCATTCACTTTGAAACCGAGGAAGGCAAAGGCACCACCTTTATCATCCGTCTTCCTTTCAACGGCAAAGCTCTTCTTGCACAGGTGGTGGCCGCATGAAGCGCATCTTATTTGTGGACGATGAAAGCCGGGTTCTGGACGGAATCCGCCGGATGCTCTATGCGGAGCGAGACCGTTGGGATATGCAGTTTGTCCTTGGCGGAGAAGCTGCGTTGCAGGCCTGCGAGGCGGGCAGCTTCGACGTGGTCGTCTCTGATATGCGCATGCCGGGCATGGATGGCGCTACGCTGTTGGGCCACATTCGCGATCGCTATCCCAACACCGCGCGCATTATCCTCTCAGGACATTCCGAACTCGCCCTGGCCACGCGCGCTGTTCCCGTGGCGCACCGCTTTCTGGCCAAGCCATGCGACGCGGCCAAACTGCTTGCCACCATCGAGCGGGTCTGCGCGCTGCAAGAACTGCTCTGCGCGCCGGAGATTCGCAACATCGTCGGCAAGGTCGGCGAGTTGCCTTCCCTCTCCGTTACCTACTTGTCGCTTACTCGCACCGTCTCCGACCCCGATGCTCCCGTGGAAAGAGTGGCCCATATCATCGAGCAGGACGTCGCCATGTCGGCCAAAGTCTTGCAGCTTGTCAACAGCGCTTTCTTCGGGCTGGCGCAACAAGTCAACAGCCTGCAAAGCGCCGTCGGATACCTGGGCATGGACACCATCAAGAACCTGGCCTTGGCTTCGGAGGCTTTTCGGGCTTTTGTCCCCAACAGGCGCATTTCGCAATCCGTTTATGAGTCAATGGAACGCCATGCGCAAAGTGCGGCATTGATTGCCGGCGCGCTCCCCGTGGACCCGAAAACACGCGACACGGTGATTGTCTCCGCGCTCCTCCACGATATCGGCAGCTTGATCCTGGCCAGCGTCATGCCCCGCGAGTTCGTTTCGACGCGCGCCTCCGCCGCCGAAAATGATTGCGCGGTATACCTCGCTGAAGAGGAGCTGCTGGGCACTTCGCACGCTGAGATTGGCGCCTATCTGCTCGGTCTGTGGGGCTTGCCCAACCTGGCCGTTGAGGCCATCGCCAACCACCATCATCTGGACCGCGCTCCCCACTCCGATCTCGATTGCACAGTAACCGTGTATCTAGCCAACCTGTTAGCCCACGAACTGGAAGCTCATCCGCAGGGCTCCGTCGGGCTTCCCATCAAGGAGCCGGACCGCGCCAACCTTGAGACACTGGGATTTTTGCCCAGGCTTGATGAATTCCGCAATCTCGCGCTGCTGAGCAGCAACTGAGATTGTGCGCCTGCAGGAGTCAGAGATCAGTGATCAGGGAGTGAGGACCGGAAAAGCACGACTCTGCCCGGTCAGCGCTCCGTCAGGTATATCCTGTGGAAAAAGTGTTGTGCGCCGTTGCATCGTTGATGTAATATCACCGCGGCAGTCAGCAATCGGACTGCCCGGCGGCCAGCCTCACCCTCCCGAGGTAGCGCCAAGCTCAGGCCGTACGCAGGCAAGAAGGAAGACCAGTTCGATCACCGGATGACGCTGAAGGCGCTTGATGTGCGTCTACAGGGAGTCGTGCGCGCCTCTTGGCTTCATCCCTCCACCTACAGCCCACCAAGGAGGTTAATCATGAAAATTCGAAAGGTAAATATTGTTGCATCCACAATACTGCTGGCATCTGCAATGGCCAGCGCACAAACCGCAACCGTGAGTTTTGGCACCACGGAGCAGACCATTCGGGGCTTTGGCGGCGCCGAGGCCTGGATGCCGGCGTTCAGCTCCGCAACGGAAAGCGCCCTCTTCGGCACCGGCGCCAACCAGCTTGGCCTCACCATCCTGCGCGTGCGCATTGATCCCAGCTCGACCACGGGCGGCAGCAATTGGGCCACGGAACTGGCCAATGCCCAGGGGGCACATGCTCTGGGCGCTACGATCATCGCCACGCCCTGGACCCCGCCGGCGGCCTGGAAGAGCAACGACAGCACGATAATGGGTACGCTGAACACCAGCGAATACGCCGCCTATGCCACCTATCTCAACGCCTTCACCGCGTATCTGTCGGCGGGGGGCGTACCGCTCTACGCCATCTCCATGCAGAACGAGCCGGACGCGAACGTCACGTATGAGTCCTGCTCGTGGACCGGTGCAACGATGGATACCTGGGTGGCGAACAATGCTGGAGTTTTAACAACCAAGCTGATGATGCCGGAGTCGGAGAGCTTCACCACCAGTCTTTCCGATCCGGCGCTCAACGATTCCAATGCTGTGGGCAAGATATCGATCATTGCCGGCCACATCTACGGCGTTTCTCCGAGTTACTACACCAACGCGGAGAACAAGGGCAAGGAAGTCTGGATGACCGAACACTATCTGAACCCCGCCAATGGATCGGCGTCCGCGATTGGCGATGCCATCGCGGCAGCCGAGGAAGTTCATGCCTCGATGGTGACTGGCGAATACAACGCCTATGTCTGGTGGTGGATCGTGGACTGGCCAGCGGAGAGTTATGTCAGCGGCCTCGCGGACACTAGTAACAATCCCACTTACTATGGCGCCGCTATAGCCCAATTCTCGAAGTTTGTCCGGCCGGGCTATGTACGCGTCAACGCCACGGCAAATCCGGTCTCGGGCGTGGATGTCTCGGCTTACACCGGCGGCGGAAACGATGTGATCGTGGCCATCAATTCAAACGGCTCCGCCAGCTCCGTTACCTTCGACCTCTCGAGCTCGACGGCTTCCGCGTTTACCCCCTATCAGACCTCCTCCAGCGGTATGTTGAAGCAACTGAGCGCGGTCAGCGTCACCGGCAACGCATTCACCTACTCGCTGCCGGCGCAGAGCATCACCACCTTCGTATCGGGGGGATCGGTCTCGCCCAGCTTTACGCTCTCGCGTTCCGCATCCTCGCTCTCTGTCACCCAGGGCAGCAACGCCACCGACACCATCACGGTGACGGGCGCGGGCGGATTTAGCGGCAGCGTCACTCTTGCCGCCTCCGGCCTGCCCAGCGGCGTCACTGCGGCCTTCGGCACCAACCCCACCACCGGCAGCAGCGTGCTCACGCTGACGGCCAGCAGCACAGCCACCACCGGCTCCTCCACGGTAACCATCACCGGAACCTCCGGCAGCCTCTCCGCCACCACCACCATTGCTCTCACGGTCAATGCCAAGGTGACGACGGGCTTTACTCTGTCTCCTTCGGCATCCTCTCTCACCGTCAAACAGGGCAGCAGCGGCACCGACACCATCACGGTGACGGACGTGGGCGGATTCACCGGCAGCGTAGCCTTCACTGCTTCTGGAATGCCCAGCGGCGTGACGGCTGCTTTCAGCCCAACATCTTCGACGAGTTCCAGCGTGCTCACGCTGACGGCCAGCAGCACGGCCACCACCGGCGCCTTCACCATCACCGTTACCGGAACCTCGGGCAGCACGACGGCCACCACCACCATCACTCTTTCTGTCACATCCTCCAGTAGCGGCGGATGCACCGTTGACTATACGATCTCACCGCAAAACTCCAGCCAGTTCGGAGCCAACATCACTATCATCAATGGCGGAAGCACAGCGCTGAGCGGCTGGTCGCTGACCTGGACCTTCGCCAACGGACAGACCATCGCCAGCTCGTGGAACGGAACCGTATCGCAGAGCGGCGCCAACGTCACGGTGAGCGAACAGTCCGGCCAAAGTTGGGAGAACATTCCGGCTGGCGGAAGCTACTCCGGATTCGGCTTCAACGGAACATGGAACGGAACCACCAACGCAATACCGACAAACTTTGCGCTCAACGGAACGGCCTGCACCATCAACTAGCAAGTGAACGCAACATATCGTTGCCACACCAGGAGCGTTGCGGAGCGGGTCTCATAACCTGCTCCGCAGCGTTTTAATGAATCCATGCCTGAAATCTCTCACTCAGCTTGCAATCACACACTGCAGCCTGCTCGCCATCCTGAGCGAATTTGTTTGTCATCCTGAGCGTAGTCGAAGGACCTGCTTCTGCTTTTCGTGCTTTGAATGGTACGGTCTGCTGCGATTGCCCGGTCGATAGTCTTTTCCCGTAGTTCATGGGAGAGCGCGAAGTTCAGCCGATCTCAGCCGTCCGCAGATCGCGCAGCAGTTGCAGCAGCGGCGCCATCTCTGCGCCGTTGCGGGCTGCATCGCCTACCTGCCGCGCCAGACCGGCGAAGCGGGTTGCCTTGTCTGTCCGCTCCTGCTCCATTTGCCTCAGAATCGCGGCTTCGTTTATGAGCGCAGCCGGATTCTCGCCCATCCTGCTGTAGTCTGCTATTGCTCTGCCGAGTGTGGCCCACTTGCTCTCTCGGCTGCTCTTGATTGCTTCTTCCGCATGGTTCATGGCTTCACCTGTGAAAAGGAGGAGTGGGGGCAGTTGTCAGCGGTCAGTTGTCAGTAACACCCCGCAGCTTTGGTTCCTGTTCATTCTTCAATTGTGCGCCGGGGAAAGGGAAATTATCTGCAACAAAACAGGGGGCAGGGAATAGGGAATAGGGACTAGAAAAGTACGACTCGGCCCGGTCAGCCCCACCCGCCTCCGAAGCCCGCTAACTTGCCAACTCGCGACCGCCGCTCCAGCGGCGCGCTAACTTGCTGCCTTTGTCAAAAACTTCTTCAAACCCCGCCCGCTTCCGCTATGCTAGTTGCTGAACGGTAAGGCCACCCTCCCTATGTTCGAACAGGCATTCAAGCGTATCGACACCATTCTCCGCCAGGACGACGGCTGCTCCACGGAACTCGACTACATCGAGCAGACATCCTGGCTTCTCTTCCTCAAGTACCTCGACGCCCTCGAAGAAGACCGCGCCCAGATCGCCGAACTCCACAACCAGCCTCACACCTATCTGCTGGAAAAGCGCTTCCGCTGGCGCAACTGGGCCATGCCGTTTACCGCCGCCGGCACGATCAATCACAATCAAGCCCTCATCGGCGACGACCTGCGCGACTTTGTTGACCAGAAGCTGCTCCCCTACCTTCGCGGATTCAAGCAGCGCGCCGAAAGCCCCAACACCATCGAATACAAAATCGGCGAAATCTTCGGCGAACTCAAAAACAAGCTCAAATCCGGCTACAACCTCCGTGAGGTTATCGAGCTGATCGACACGCTGCGCTTCAACTCGCAGACCGAAAAGCACGAACTCTCCGAGCTATACGAGGCCAAAATCCGCAAGATGGGCAACGCCGGGCGCAATGGTGGCGAGTATTACACTCCGCGTCCGCTCATCCGCGCCATGCTCGCCGTCGTCCAGCCGCGCATCGGAGAAACCATCTACGACGGCGCTCTCGGATCGGCGGGCTTTCTCTGTGAATCCTTCACCCGCCTCAACCAGGAAGCCAACACCGTAGCCAGCCGCAAGAAGCTCCAGACCAGCACCTTCTTCGGCCAGGAAAAGAAGTCCTTTCCCTTTGCCATCGGCCTCATGAACATGATCCTCCATGGCGTCGATGCTCCCAACATCCTCCACGTCAACACCCTGGAACAGAACCTGAACGACATTCAGGAGCGCGACCGCCACGACATCATCCTCGCCAATCCTCCCTTTGGTGGCAGCGAGCGCCCCGAGGTCCAGCAGAACTTTCCCATCAAGACCTCGGAGACAGCCTTCCTCTTCCTCCAGCACTTTATCCGCAAGCTCAAGGCCGGCGGGCGCGCGGGCATCGTTATCAAAAACACCTTCCTCTCCAATACCGATAACGCCAGCGTATCGTTGCGCAAGCTGTTGCTTGAGTCTTGTAACCTGCACACTGTCCTCGATTGTCCCGGCGGCGTCTTCCAGGGCGCGGGCGTCAAGACGGTTGTTCTCTTCTTCGTCAAAGGCGCGCCCACGCGCAAAGTCTGGTACTACCAGCTCAATCCCGGCCGCAACCTGGGCAAGACCAATCCCCTCAACGACGACGATCTCGCCGACTTCGTTAAACGGCAGAAGACCTTCGCTGACTCTCCGCAATCGTGGTCAGTGAAGGTGGCGGAGATTGATAAGAGCACATTCGATCTGTCGGTAAAGAATCCTAACGGCAACGAGGCAGCAGTTCATCGCTCGCCCGAAGAGATACTCGATGAGATCGCCGCGCTCGACGCCGAGAGCGCCAAGATTTTACAGGGTATTCGGAGGCTGCTGTGAAGGCGGGATGGGTCCGAAAACCACTTGATGCAATTACTACCAAGATAGGTAGTGGAGCGACGCCATCTGGGGGTGAGGCATCATACAAGCAGGCCGGCATCTCGCTTATTCGTAGTATGAACGTTCATGATGTTGGTTTCAGGGACAAGGATTTAGCTTATATTGATCAAGGTCAGGCTGACCTGCTTTCCAATGTCGAAGTGGAACCTCAAGATGTTCTATTGAATATAACCGGCGCGTCCGTAGCGCGATGCTGCACAGTCCCTATCAAAGTTCTGCCTGCAAGAGTGAACCAGCATGTTTCAATTTTGCGTCCAGCGTCAGGAATTATCGGCACAAAATTCTTGTACTATTTGCTGATTTCCCCTGAATACAAGAAACGCCTACTTCAGTCAGGCGAAGCCGGATCGACACGCCAAGCACTAACGAAAGGGTTGCTGGAGTGTTTTGAGATTGGATTTCCAGAATCAATTAGGGAGCAGGAGCGCATCGTTGCCATCCTCGATAAAGCCTTCGAAGGAATCGACACAGCCAAAGCTAATGCCGAAAAGAATCTTCAAAACGCAAGGAATATTTTCATATATCACTTGGAAACAGTCTTCAATCGAAAAGAATCAGAATGGATAAATAAATCAATCTCAGAATTGGCCGAATATTCATTAGGGAAAATGCTTGATAAGCAGAAGAATCGTGGAGAACTGAGACCATATTTGAGGAATGTAAATGTACGCTGGTTTGATTTTGATCTGTCAGACGTTCTAGAGATGCGGTTTCTCCCTAATGAATCCGATAAATACCGGGTTTCGGCGGGAGATGTAGTCGTATGTGAAGGAGGGTATCCTGGGCGTGCGGCGATCTGGATAGACGAGGACCCGATGTATTTCCAAAAGGCGCTTCATCGTGTGCGGTTCCATGAGCCTATTCATAGCAAGTGGTTCGTCTTCTATCTTTATTCACAAAGTTGCTCTGGGCGTCTAAATCAACATTTCACAGGTTCTGGAATTCAGCACTTCACGGGCGCAGCGCTCGGGAGATTCACCATACCTGTAGCACCGAAGAAACAAATGATTGAATTAATAAAGGTGATGGAGGAATTACAAGATCAAGTGCAGAATCTTGAGGCTGTTTACCAAAACAAGCTTGCCTTGCTAGAAACGCTAAAACAGTCCCTTCTCCACCAAGCCTTCACCGGCAAGCTGTAAACTGCTTGTAATCAGAATCCGTGGCTTGGAAGCCCGCTCTGGAAGGATTGGCAATGGAGGGGGACAGTTTGTCCCCCTCCTTGATATCGTTTCCCGGCATCAAACCGTTACAAGATGTAACGGTTTGATGCCGGAAACCCAACCGGTGACAGATTGTCACCGGTTAAAGTCCGGGCGTCAGTCGGTGACAATCCATCACCAACTGACGCCATTGCCGTATAGGTTTGGGGGTTTTGCGATGAACGAGATGGCCCTTTTCGAAGAGCGCCCGGTGCGTCGAGTCTTCCACAACGAGGAGTGGTGGTTTGTTGTCTCTGACATCGTGGGCGCATTGACAGATTCTCCGGCTCCCAACGAATACCTGAAGGGGCTGCGCCGCCGCGATCCCTCCCTGGCCGAGGCCTTCAAAGGGGGGGTGCAAATTGCACCCCCCCTTTCGCTACCCTTTGAAACGCCAGGTGGAACGCAAAAGATGCAATGCTGGAATGTCGCTGGCATCCTTCGGTTGGTTCAATCCATCCCCTCCCCGAATGCGGAGCCGTTCAAGCTTTGGCTGGCCAAAGTGGGCCATGAACGCCTGCAGGAGATGGCCGATCCCTCCCTCGGGCTGGCGCGGACCAGGGAGAACTGGCGCAAGCTGGGCCGCAGCGAAAAGTGGATTACCCAGCGCATGACCGGGCAGGAGACGCGCAACAAGCTGACCGACTATTGGGCCGATCATGAGGTCAAGCAAGGCCAGGAGTTCGCCATCCTCACCAACATCATTCACGAGGAGTGGTCCGGCGTTTCCGTCAAGGCGCATAAAGACCTCAAAGGACTGGAAACCCAAAATCTGCGCGACCACATGAGCGAGGCTGAACTGATCTTCACCGCACTGGCCGAGCTTTCCACCCGCCAGATTGCGGAGACGGCCAAGGCTGTGGGCTTGCCTGCCAACAAAAAGGCCGCTAAGACGGGAGGCAATATCTCCAAGCGCGCCCGTCTTGAACTGGAAAGCAAGACCGGCCGCAAGGTTGTCACCGGCGAGAACTACTTGCCGCCGTCGAAATCGAACAAGAGACTCAACCCGTGAGAAACGAAGCCGAAACCCGCGCCGAACTGATTGACCCCGCACTGCGGGCAGCCGGTTGGGGTGTGGTCGAGGGCTCGCGCATCAGCCGCGAACATAAGATCACCAAAGGCCGCCTGCTGGGCGCGGGACGACGTGGCGAACCCGACACCGCCGACTACGTTCTCGTCTACCGCAATCACAAATTGGCCGTCATTGAGGCCAAGCGCGAAGAACTTTCTGAGTCCGAAGGCGTGGCCCAGGCCAAAACCTACGCCGCCAAGATGGCCATCCGCTTTGCCTACTCGACCAACGGCCACAACATCTACCGCATGGACATGGGTGCAATGCGCGCCGGAGGCGTTGATGCGGAGGGAGGCGGGGGTTTTAACCCCCGCATATCGCCCGCATCAACAACGCGGGCTTTAGCCCCGGACGAAGGCCCCGTGGATCGTTTTCCTACCCCCGAAGAGCTTTGGGCGCTGACCTTTGCCGAACCCAACGTATGGCGCGATCGCTTTGCTCAGGTTCCCTTTGAAGACCGCTCCGGCTCCTGGGATGTCCGCTACTACCAGGAGATTGCCATTCAACGTGCCTTGGATGCCGTGGGCGAGGGGCGACAGCGCATCCTGCTCACCCTGGCCACCGGCACCGGCAAAACTGCCATCGCCTTCCAGATTGCGTGGAAGCTCTTCCACGCCCGCTGGAATCTCTCCCGTCAGCCCACGCGCCGCCCGCGAATCCTCTTTCTGGCCGACCGCAACATTCTGGCCGATCAGGCTTATAACGAATTCTCCCCCTTTGCCGAGGATGCCCGCATCCGCATCGCCCCGGATTCCATTCGCCGGGCGGGCAGAGTCCCCACCAACGCCAGCATCTTCTTCACCATCTTTCAGACCTTCATGACCGGACCTAAGGATGCAGAAGGCAATCACACGCCCTACTTCGGCCAATATCCGCCTGACTTCTTCGATCTGGTCATCATCGATGAATGTCATCGCGGCGGAGCCAACGACGAATCCACCTGGCGCGCGATTCTTGATTACTTTGCTCCGGCAGTCCAGATTGGTCTGACAGCAACTCCTAAGCGCCGCGACAACGTAGACACCTACGACTACTTCGGCGTGCCGGTCTACATCTACTCGCTCAAAGAGGGCATCAACGATGGTTTTCTCACCCCATTCAAGGTGGTGCAGATTGCGACGACGCTGGACGAATACGTCTATGTGCCGGACGACTACGTTGTAGAAGGTGAAGTGGAAGAGAACCGGCGCTATGTCGAAGAGGATTTCAACCGCATCATCGAGATCAAAGAACGCGAAGAGGCCCGCGTCAACATCCTGATAAGCCGCATCGATCAGCGTGAGAAGGCATTGGTTTTTTGCGCAACCCAGGCCCATGCCGCCGCCATCCGCGACCTCATCAATCAAAAGGCAACGAACAAAGACCCTTTTTACTGCTGCCGAGTGACGGCGAACGATGCCGCGCTCGGCGAACAGTATCTGCGTCAGTTTCAGGACAACGAACGAACCATCCCTACGATTCTGACCACCTCGCAAAAGCTATCGACGGGCGTGGATGCGCGTAACATACGAAACATTGTTTTGCTGCGGCCTGTCACCAACATGATCGAGTTCAAGCAGATCATCGGGCGCGGCACTCGCCTTTATGACGGAAAGGACTTCTTCACCATCTACGACTTCGTGGGAGCGCATAAGAACTTCACCGATCCGGAGTGGGACGGGGAGCCGATAGAGCCAGAACCGAAGCCGGAGTCGAAACCAAGACTAGAGCCGCCAGAGCCAAAGCCGGAGCCGGAACCGGGTGAGCCGCGCCCGAAGCTCGTGATCCGCCTGGCGGACGGCAAGGCGCGCCAGATTCAGCACATGACAGCCACCAGCTTCTGGAGCACGGATGGCAGGATGATGTCTGCTGCCCAATTCCTAGAATTGATTTACGGCGCGTTACCGGAGTTCTTCAAGGATGAAGACGAGTTGCGCGCCATCTGGAGCAATCCCGACACTCGCCGCAAACTGCTGAGGAATTTTGAGGACAAGGGCTTCGACCGTTCGCAACTAGCCGAAATTCAGCGCGCACTGGAAGCCGAGCAATCGGACCTCTATGACGTATTGGCTTATATCGCCTTCGCCCTGCCGCGCCTCACGCGCCAGGAGCGTGTCGACCGGGCGCGGCCTATCATCCACGCCACATTTGGGGAGAAGCAGCGGGCCTTTTTGGACTTCGTGCTCTCTCAATATGTATCTGAGGGTTATGAGGAATTGGACGAGGACAAACTCGCGCCTCTTCTCAATCTGCGCTACAACTCTCTCTCAGACGCCAAACTCGATCTCGGTCCATCACCACAGATTCGCGAAATGTTCGTCAGCTTCCAGCAATATCTCTATTAGGGAAAGCGACGGGGAGGTTTCCCTAATCCCTGACCCCTGACAGCTGATAGCTGATCTCTGACCCCTGTAATCTGACTAGGTCATGACTAGGTCAAGTTCCCGAAATTTCCTGCAAATAATCCGCCTTAACCTATACATAAAAAATAGGATAGTCCGTTTTAGGCGAAAGCATGGAGAAAAACTGCCCGCATAGCAGAATTACATGTCTTTATATGCGCACCTTTTTCGCGCGTTTAACCACTGAAAGCTGTTAGCTGAGAGCTGTCAGCTATCCCGAAACCAGCGTGGGCATGGAGCCCTGTGCTTTGGCTTCGGCGACCACAAGTTCAAGATGGGAAAGGACTTGGTCCACAGTCATGGTGTAGATTTCGCGGCGGGAGTCGAAGCCTTCTTCGATCAACTGCTTCAGAAAGCGGCCCGCAACCTGGGCGGCGAGCTGGTCGGTGATCACCTTGCCTGTCAACGACTTATGACGTCCCCATGCCTCCAGCGGCAGGGCAATCCACATCGCCCTTCCGTTCACGTCAAATCGCACATCGACGGCGTCGGCGTGGCGTGTGGCGATGGCGACCAGCGTGCCCTTCCAGCGGCAAGCGAGTTCTTCGCCGCTCCATCGCTCGGTGACGCGAAAGTCTTCATACATATAGCCCTAGCCTACCGCCGCAGCCATCCGGCGGCAAGCCCTACACGCGAAAACTGCCGGCTTACGCCGTATTTCTCAGCAAAATCAATCGATTACGGGCTGTGGAAATGCTGCTGAAAATACTGCGGTTTTCCTCATAATTCCTGACACGCCCTGCCGATAAACGTGTCAGGGGAAGCCTCTCACGATGCTCATTTCGATTATTGTTCCAGACACAGTGGTGCGCGCGGCTCAGGATAGCAAGATGACCGTCGAGGAATTTGTGGACTCGCTGATCGACAAAGGCATGGCGGCGGCTACCGGCCGGCCGATAGTGAGCAGCGCCATCGATCGCATCCGGGAATTGCGCACTGAAGTAGTCGCGCAAAAGAGCAAGGGCCGCTAGAGTCAGAGTCATTGCTCGCGCCCGGTGGACGCACGGGTTCACGCGCTGATAGACTGATAGGGTTGCTTTAGAAGGAAAAAGAGAGCCGTGGATACAAAAACCCGTCATTCATTGAAACAAGATCGTTTTGCCAAGGCCACCGCCAGCAGCATGAGCTGGTTGAGCGTCCATCGTTCCGGTGTAATGCGCCTGGTTACCGTTGCGGTTGTGCTCCTGGTGGCCGGCGCAGCTGCCGTGTTTTATTGGAGTTGGAGCGCGTCCAAGGCGGACACCGTCCTGAACGCGGCTCTGGACATCTATAACGCGCCGCTGGCGCCGCCCGGAACTCCGGCCGGGAGCAGTGTGTACACTACTGCGGGCGACCGCGCGAAGGCCGCCAACCAGCAGTTTCTAGTGGTGGCGAAACAGTATGGCTGGATGGCGGAGGGCGCCAAGGCGCACTACTTTGCCGGCGTTACCTACGAGGAACTGGGAAACAACGCCGCTGCCGAGACGGAGTTGAAGGCCGCGTCCGGTTCGTGGGACCGGAATCTGGCGAATCTGGCCAAGCTGGCGCTGGCCAGCCTCTATCATCAGATGGACCGCGACGCCGAGGCGATTAACATTTACAACGCGCTGGCCGCGAAGCCGTCGGAGACGGTGCCGGCCAGTGTGGCGCAGCTTGACCTGGCCGACTTGTATGCCGAGGAGGGCAAGGTGGACCAGGCGCGCAAGCTGTGGGCTACGATCAAGGACGCCGACAAGGAAGGCATGGCCGGCTCGATTGCCGCGCAAAAGCTGGGCGGCAAGTAGTAAGAACAGGTAAGCCGACACAAAAAGGCTCGCGGAGCAGAGGCTTCGCGGGCCTTTTGTCTATGGCCCGGAGCGGAGATGAAACGGCGCGGGTGTGAGCATTTTGCCGCTGGATTGCGTCTGGTGGTCTATGAGCGCCGGTCAGGCAGTATTCTCAGGATGGATGGAGATTGCCGCTATGAAAGAGGAGGCCCGCCGGCGCGCGGAAGAGGCAGCGGTTGCGGGTCTGGTGAGCGAGTACGCCGGAACACTCTACCGGGTGGCGTACTCGGTGCTGCGTAACGCGGCCGACGCCGAGGACGCCGTGCAGGAGGCCTTTGTGCGCGTGCTGCGCCATCGCGAAACGCTGGCGGAGGTGCGCGACCAGCGGGTTTGGCTGATTCGCATTGTGTGGAACGTGGTGCTGGACCGCAAGCGCCGCATGAAGACCCGGCCGGAGACGGACGACGTGGCCGAGCTGGCGCGCGTGCTGCCTGCGTCGGGGATGAGCGCCGAGGAGCGCGTGGCCGCAGCGCAACACCACGCTCACGTCCTGGCTTGCGTGGAAAAGCTACCAGCCAAAGAGCGCCAGGTGCTGATGCTTTCGGCCTTCGAGGAATTGACCAGCGTGGAGATTGCCTCGGTGCTGGGCATTACCGAGTCCAGCGTGCGGTCAAGATTGTTTCGCGCGCGCAACCTGATGGCTGTATTGCTGGAGCATACGAGGAGTTTGCGATGAAGACAGAGAACAGAGAACAGAGATCAGAGATCAGAAGTTCCGGTTCGGGCGAGTTTGACGAAACGCTACGGCTGATTGCCCGGCTCTCGCCGCCCGAGGGGCTGGAGGAGCGGGTGGAGGCAGGATTGCGCGCGGCGGCGAGCACGGCTTCGGGCAGGGCGCGGATTTTACACTGGCCCGTGGCGCTGCGGCTGGAGAATGCCTGGATGCAGAATCTGTCGCGCGCGGCGGCGGCGGCGGCGATTGTTGCCGTGGTGGTCGGCGGAGGCTGGGGAATTTCCTCGCGCTTTCAGCCGGCTCAGCTGTCCAGCGCAGTCGCGGCTCCTCCGCACAGTGCCAGCCAAGGAGGATTTTCCAGCGCCGGAGCCATGCGCACGCCGCAGACGCTCAATGGGCCAGTAATTGCGCCTCCGGCAACAGCTACGCCGCAGAAGGGCAAGTCTGCCGGAAAAACGCCGGCTCGGCATGGAAAGCATGCGGCTGCGAAGAAGGGCGCTGCTCAGAAGGCCGCGCCGACAGCATCTCCCAAAAGTTGAACTGAAACAACCCTGCTATAGGTGCACGACACTACGGATTAACAACGGGACGGGGCTATTGCAGTATGTACAATATGTGCATATAATAAATGAAGCATGGACTTCGAATGGGATCTCCGCAAAGCAGAGACCAATTTCAAGAAGCATGGCGTCCGCTTTTCAGAGTCACTGCCAGTTTTCGAAGATGATTACGCAATCACGATTACGGATGACGAGTCGGACCCAGACGAGCGGCGGTTTGTCTCGATGGGTGTGGGAGTTAAAGGGCGAGTGCTGGTGGTGGTCTATAGCTATCGCGGCAGGAGAATTCGCATTATCTCCGCGCGGCTGGCGGATGCACGCGAGCGCAGCCAATACGAGGAATCCAGATGAAACAGAGATACGATTTCAGCCAGGGAAAACGAGGACGGATTGCCGCCGCTGAACCGGAACCTCGCGGCAAGACGCGCATTACGATTCGCCTGGATGAGGATTTGGTGGATCATTTCCTGAAAGAGGCCGAGGCAACGGGCGGGGCGACAGGCTATCAGACGCTGATCAACGAAGCGCTGCGCCAGCACGTGGAGGGCAAAGCGCCAAAGCTGGAGGAGACGCTGCGGCGGGTTCTGCGGGAAGAGATGCGGATGGCGAGCTGAGGGCAGATTAATATTCAAGCGGAGTCGTGGGCATGGTGTACCAGCTTTCGGCTTTATATCCATTCTCCGGCCATTCAAAATCGCAGATACCCACGTGCATCTCACTTACATCGTTTGACTCAGCAAAACTTTTGATTTGTTCCGTTACCAGAAAAACGTGGAGATTCTCAGTAAGACTAGGGATTTTATCGTAGATTTCGGCCACGAGGGAAAATGGGACATCGGAATCGGGCATTACATAAACGGCTCTTTCTGTCTCGCGATTCGACATGATGAGCGCAATTGTAGGGGCAAGATCGTCGGGGCTCTCCTGTGTTTGGCGTATAAATACACTTCCATTCTTGTGAATTATGACAAATATCGGCATATCGTCTTCGCACTCACGCCAGTCGGCATGCCTTTGAATCCGCGGCATCGGCACGTGTACTCCCACCGGCTCTGACCCTTGCATCACAAAAGCACAGAGGCTCAACACCAGAAACAGGCTGGCCATTGCGGGAGCGATCAATGTGCGGAAATGGAATGGGTCCATACCATAGATAGACACCGGCGGGAGCAAGAATGTTCCCGGGATTGGACCGGGATATGCGAATCCGCGCTACAATCGATTCATGGCGGTCATTCACATTTCGCGCACGGAGGCGGCAAGCGACTTCGATGGAATCCTGGCCCTCGCGGCCAAAGGCGATGAGGTCTTCATCGAATCGAATGAGCGTGTCGTCGCCAGAGTCTTACCGGCAGAAGCGCCTCGTCCCCGTCTGCTCTCGGAATCGCTCAAGATTCTCAAACTACGCAACTCTACGGTTACGCTGGACGGAGATTTCGGCCGCGACCTTGAAGCGGTCATTCAAAGCCATCCTGAACCGATGAATCCTCCGGTATGGGACTGATTCTCGATTCCAGTGTCGTGATCGCCGCCGAGCGGCGCGGAGAGACGCCTGCGCAGTTGGTGGAGTTGGCAATTGGATTGGCTGGCAACCAAGAGGCTGCACTTTCTTCCGTGAGCCTCACGGAACTCGTTCATGGCATCTATCGGGCAACCACGCCACAAATACGTCTACGACGCCAATCGTTCATCGATGAGCTTCGTATAGCTCTGACTGTTTATCCCTATACGGAAGAAGCCGCAATGCTGGCCGGACGCATTGACGGAGAAGAGACAGCCAAAGGAACGATCATTCCCATCTCCGATCTGCTGGTCGGAGCGACGGCTCTCTCGCTTGGCTACTCCATTCTGACAATCAATGCACGCCACTTTCGCATGATTCCCGGTCTGAATGTAATCTTGCTCTGAAAAGCCATCCGGTATGCAACGGCTTACGCGCCCTTGGTGACCATGCGGATAAGCATGCCCAGCAGGGCCAGCACCACAGCTCCCCAGAAGGCGGGAACAAAGCCGCGGACGTGGAAGCCATGCACCAGCTTCGACGCCACCAGGATCATCAGCCCGTTAATGACCAAGAGGAAGATTCCCAGGGTGAGAATGCTGATAGGGAAGGTGATGACCTTGAGGAGGAAGCCGACCGTGGCGTTGAGCAGGCCGATGATGAGGGCTGCGGTCAGCGCCGAGCCGAGTCCCTGAACGTAGAAACCGGAAACGAGGTTGGAAACAACCAGCAGGGCAAAGGCGCTCAAGAGCCATTGAACCAGAAGTCTGAGCATGGCAGAGGTTCTCCTTATCGTTTACAGAGTAGCAGTTTGAATCAACATTTTCCGGGGCTAAAGCCCGCGTTAATTCTGTTGGCATTATGCGGGGGTTGAAACCCCCGTCTCCCTCCGCAACGATCCCGCCTCCATCCTGATCGAGTTTTTTAAACATAAAGTCCGAAAAGCATACCTCAGCGGCTAAAGCCACCGTTGATTCGATTGGCTTTTGCCGGGGATGAATCCCCGGCCTACCATCCGAACGAGTTTTTCCGCAGGCTGTGAAGTCGTACTCTTTCAAAACAATCACTCGGCACAATCACTCGGCCAGCGGCGGCTCGAATTTCTCGACAATTTGCAACACAGTTCTCAATCACTCCGCCAGGGGCGGCTCCAGTTCCTCGGCAAGTTGTGAGTCGCTGGTTCCCGATGTGCCTTTGGTTTTGACCTGGGCGGTGGTCATGACGAAGACGGCGACGACGATGGCCGCCATACCGGCAAACTCGGTGCGCTCAGGGCGTTCACCGAGCAGCACGATACCTAAGAGAACCGCTACCACCGGGTTCACATAGCAATAGGAGGCGACCTTGGCCACGGGCACGTGCTCCAGCAGATAGACGAAGGCGGAGTAGCCTACGAGTGAGCCGCCGGTGATGAGCCAGGCCTGCGAGCCTATGGAGGCCGCGTTCACGTGAAAGCCGGGCCACTGACCCAGAGCGGTGCCGAGCAGGATGCAGAAGGCGCCGGCGATCAGCATTTGCCAGGCCGCGGCCACAAAGCTGTTGACCGGCAGTCGAGCATGGCGCGAGAGGATGCTGCCCAGAGTCCAGGCTAGAGAACCTGCCAACAGCGCGCCGATGGCCACGAGGCGGGCGTGGTCGCCGGCGAAACCGGTGCGCAACGAGGGCCAGACCAGAGCGGCCAGGCCGGCAAAACCCAGCGCCATGCCCAGCCAGCCGCGCATTGAAAGCAGTTCACCGCCCGGCAAAAGCATCTCAGCCAGCGCTATGAAGAGCGGAGTCACGGCCAGCACCAGCGAAGCCAAGCCGCTGGGGACGGTCTCCTCGGCGTAGACCAGGGTCACATTGCTTCCGCTGAGCAGGAAGAGCCCGACCAGGCCGAGGATCAGCATGGTCCGCGGCGGCCACAGGAGGCGCAGCCCGCGCCAGCGGCACCAGGCAAGCAGAATTGCCCCGGCGATGAAAAACCGTGTGCCGGACAACAGCAGCGCCGGCATCTGGGCCGCTCCGATACGGATGGCCGTATAGGTGGAACCCCAGAAAAAATACACGCACGCAAAAGAAAGTACGATAGAGGCCGCGGAGGCCGCATTCTTTGCCGGGTGTGCAGAGGAGTTCGTCATGGGGTTGATTCCATGCTACATGGAGAGGCGTTTAAACATTTTCCTAAATCTGCGGAATTCTTGCGGATAAAGGCCTCGTCCGGCGTCGCGTTGCGGACCGGTTTCCGGCTACCCCTTCATCAATTATTCCTCAGCTTTTTGATAGACTGGACAGCATGAGCGCGGTGTGAAACCCGTGCTGGAGGTTCCGCAATGAAGATCCCAACGATGAAGCAGCCAAGCGCCTTTCTTCCCCTGGCCATGTCGCTCGCCGCCCTGGGGATTGTGCTTGGTCACATTGCCATTTACGGCGTCGCCCGCGAGGCCGATGAGGGCGCTGCTGCCCATCTCTGGCAGATTCTTATGGCTGGACAGATACCACTGGTGGCGTTCTTTGCTATCAAGTGGCTGCCGCGGGCGCCAAAACCGGCGCTGTATATTCTTGCGCTGCAAGTTGTAGCTGTGCTCGCGGCTATGGCTCCCGTCTATTTTCTCCATTTGTAAACTGCTCCGGGATTTACTGATCCAGCCCCAAAGAAATGCAATACTCCCTCCCACCCATTCCGCATTTTTTCTTTGAAAAGCTGCGGAATGGATGGGGCACAGCGTTTCAAAACTTCCGGGCCGAATCAATAAGCCGCAAACTGGGGCGCGGCGGATTTACTGTACAGAACCAGCGGAAATGTACTATTCTCAAAGAAGCGGGGATTCCATGCACGAACGCGCCACAAAACGACTGCTAGCACCGGCCACCAAGCGCTGGTCGCGGTCGCGCGCGCTCGGCCTCTGCACACGGCGCTACCTGCGCATACTCCCGCCTCTCACGCGACCTAGCCTCTTCGGCGGCGATTAGGTCAGTCCCGCCGAAGATTCTCCCCAACTCTATCTCGTCTTTGCAGGCGAGCAGAAGTGGACCATCCCACCCCTTTGGGATCCGCGGCCGGGCATCGAGCAGATGCCGCCGAGCCGCACAACAGAATCTTATGAGGAGAGCAAGAAAATGACCAAGCAGGAAATGCACGCAAAATATGGACCCAAACTCGTTTGTCCTCTGCCCGGCCCCAAGGCTAAGGCCGCAGTGGAGGCCGATGACCGGCTGATTTCGCCCAGCTATACACGGTCGTATCCGCTGGTGGCCAAGAGGGGGCGCGGCATCCGAGTGGAAGACGCGGACGGCAACGAGTTTCTCGACTTTGCGGCGGGCATCGCCACAGCCTCCACCGGCCACTGCCATCCGGAAGTGGTTGCCGCGATTCAAAAGCAGGCCGCCGAGCTGCTGCACATCTCCGGGACCGACTTCTACTGCGAGCCGATGACGGATCTGGCTGACCGGCTTTCGGCCATTGCTCCCATGCCCGGGCCGCACAAATTTTTCTACGGCAACTCCGGCGCGGAGGCCATTGAGTGCGCGCTGAAGCTGGCGCGCTACCACACCGGCCGCCAGCAGATCATCTCGTTTTTAGGCGCGTTTCACGGGCGCACCATGGGGGCGTTGTCGCTGACCGCATCCAAGCCGCAGCAGAAGCGCCGCTTTGCGCCGCTGGTTCCCGGTGTGACTCATGTCCGCTATCCATACGCTTATCGCGGCTGCTCGGGCGGCGCGCAGGAAGAAGAAGCCTTCAGCATGTGCTGCGCGCGCTACATCGAGGAGAAGCTCTTCAAAACCATTCTTCCGCCCGAGGAGGTGGCCGCCATCTTCATTGAGCCGATCCAGGGCGAGGGCGGCTACGTGGTGGCGCCGGACAACTTTCTGCGCGAGCTGCGCAAGATCTGCGACCGGCACGGCATTCTACTGGTGGTGGACGAGGTGCAATCGGGCGCCGGGCGCACCGGCAAGTGGTGGGCAATCGAGCACTCGGGCGTGGCGCCGGACATTGTTTGCATGGCCAAGGGCATCGCTTCGGGCATGCCTCTGGGCATCTGCATGAGCCGCGCGGAGATCATGGACTGGGTTCCCGGCTCGCACGCCTCCACCTTCGGCGGCAACCCGGTTTCCATTGCCGCCGCGCTGGCTACGCTGAACATCATTGAACGCGAGGCGATGGCCAACGCCGCCCGCGTGGGAGGGCTGATGCTGAAGCGGCTCAACGGCTGGAAGCAAACCCACCCGGTGGTAGGCGATGTGCGCGGACGCGGCCTGATGATCGGCATCGAGCTGGTGAGGGACAAGGCTACACGCGAGCCCGCCACTGCCGTGCGCAACCGCGTGGAGACGTTAGCCTTTGAGCGCGGGCTGATGGTGCTGGGTTGCGGCGAGACCTCGCTGCGGCTTTGCCCGCCGCTCATCGTCAGCGAGCAGGAAGCCACCGTGGCCCTGGACATTCTGGAGGAAGCGATCACACTGGCGGAAAAGGAGTAGGAAAGAGCCGTGGCAAATCCGGCCTGAGGCGGACCGGATTTGCGTCTTTCGCTCATCCGGCGAGAGAATGGATTGCCATGGGATGGTTCGAGCAGATGCGGATCGGCTGCGAGGAGCGCGCACTGGCCGGGTTGGAATGGGTAGCGCGCCGGCGAGGACGGGCAGAAACTTTGCCTATTCACCTGGTTACCGGCATTGAAGGCGAGAACGCGGCCTTTTTCTACTTGCGCCGCAAGGGCTACACGGTAGTCGCGCGGCGCTGGTCGTCAGGCGACTTGCCCGGCGATGTGGACCTGATCGCGTGGCAAGGGCCGATGCTGTGTTTTGTCGAAGTGAAGACCCGCACCGCTCGCGATGCCAATCCGGCGGAGATCACCGTGGACTCCCACAAACGAACTACCCTGCGCCGTCTGGCCCGCCAGTACGTGCGCCAGTTGCCCCAGGAGTCCGCACCTCCGGTCCGCTTTGACGTGCTCAGCGTCTACCTGGTGCCGGGTGAAAAGAAGGAATTTCAGCACTTTGAAAACGCGTTTGGCTGGAGTGAGCGGAGGGATTACGCGAAGTATTAGGCTATTGGTCTCAAGAAACGCGTGGCTGCGAGTCCGCAGCGACTATCCCTTTGTATCCTCGAACTCCTCGTGCCAGGCCATCTGAATAGCCTCCAGCCGAGCCTCGTTGGACTTTGCGGGGTCGTCGGCAAAGCCCTCCAACTCCGTCACAAAGCGGTGCAGGTCAGTGAAGCGCACCGTCAACGGGTCCACAGTTGGAAATTTCTCATGCAACTGTATGCCGATCTCCTCGGCATCGGTCCAGTGAATCTCGCGCGGCATCGGGGATCTCCTTACTTCTCTTCGGCCAGGGTCAACGGCTTCCCCTCGGAGACATAGTTGCGGTTCCATTTGGGAATTTCAACCACGTAATCGCCGGGGCGGGTGATGATGGCCTGGCAGCCCAGCCGTGAATTCAACTGCTGGTCGGCGGCCATGTCGAGCCGGTCCAGCTCATCATCCTCGGCCTCGCTGATACCGCTCTGATCTTTGATCCAAAGATGGCAGGTGGTGCAGGCGCAGACGCCGCCGCAGGCGTGATCGAGAAAAACGCCGTGGTTCTCCGCCACGTCGAGAAATGACATCGGCTTGCCGTGATGCTCATAGGGCATCGTGCCGTACTCGAACTCCACCGTGCGGCCCTCGGGCAAAAAGGTGACGCGCACGAGTTTATCGGCGGGAATGTTTTTTGGGTTTGGCTCGCTCATAGGTCTAACTCCTCGTGCTGGGCCGTTCTACTTGAACTCCGCCGGGGCCATGGCGTGCGGCGCGGTGACGGCTTCGGCCAGCTCCTCGCCGACGGCGTTCATGGTCTTGCCGCGCAGAGCGCTGGAGACGGCGGCCTCCATCATCAACTCCGCAAAGCGGCGCGTGGCGTGGTCGAGGATCAGAGTGCCCTCGCGGATTGCGGCCGCGTTCTCGCTTTGCTTCACTTTGTTCAGATAGTCGCGGGCCAGCTTGATGGCGGTCTGCTCGTCGTTTGTCAACTGCGCCCACGCAGGACTCTGCGGCGCTCGCTCGACCGCCGCCAGAATCGTCTCCGCCTCGTTGCGCGCCTCAATCAGCAGGCGTTTGGCAAAGTCCTCCTCGGCGTGGTCGAAGGAATCCAGAATCATGCTCTCGACCTGCTCGTCGGTTAGTCCGTAGGTTGGTTTTACTTCAATCTGCGCGGCCATTCCGCTGCGCTGCTCGCGCGCGGTGACGTGCAAAATGCCGTCGGCGTCGATGAGAAATTTTACTTCGATGCGCGGCAGCCCGGCGCTCATCGGGGGAATGCCTTTGAGGTCGAAGCGCGCCAGGGAGCGGCAATCGGCGGCCAGTTCGCGCTCGCCCTGGACGACATGAATGGCGACGTTGGTCTGGCCGTCTACGCCGGTAGTGAAGTGCTCGGTGGCCGAGGCGGGAATAGTGGAGTTGCGCTGGATAATCCGCGCGACAGTCCCGCCCAGCGCCTCGATGCCCAGCGAGAGCGGCGTCACGTCCAGCAGCAGCATCTCCTCAGTAGACTTGGATGAGCCCGCCAGAATGCCGGCTTGCACCGCCGCGCCCAATGCAACAACCTCATCCGGATTGAGTTCCGTGTGCGGACGTTTGCCGCGAGCGGTGAGGTGAAATAGCTCATCGACGAGTTGGCGCACCGCGGGGATGCGCGTGGAGCCGCCTACCAGCACCACTTCGTCGATCTGCTCGGGGGTGATGCCGGCGTCGGCCAGCGCCTGTTTGCAAGGTCCAACCGTGCGCTTGAGCACCGGCTCGATCAGCATCTCGAAGGCTGTGCGCGGAATCTCCCGCTGGTAGCGGTCGCCGTTGGGCAGCTCGATGTCGAAATGCGCCATTTGCTCCGTGGAGAGCAGGATCTTGGCCTCGATGGCGGCCTTGCGCACGGCCTGCACCGCGCCCGGATGCAGCCGCAGATCGATGCCATGCTCGGCGTGAATTTCGTTGAGCGCAATGGCCAGCAGCAGGTTGTCTATGTCGTCGCCGCCCAGATGCGTATCGCCGTTGGTGGACTGCACCTCGAAGATGCCGTCGCACAACTTGAGAATCGAAATATCAAAGGTCCCGCCGCCCAGATCGTAGACGGCAATCGTTCCCGACTTGGCGCGATCGAGGCCGTAAGCCAGCGCGGCCGCCGTGGGCTCATTGACCAGTCGTAACACTTCAAGGCCAGCCATGCGGCCCGCGTCTTTGGTGGCCTGGCGCTGCGCATCGTTGAAGTAAGCGGGCACGGTAATGACCGCCTGCGTGACCGGCGCGGAGAAGAATCGTTCGGCGTTGCGCTTGAGCTGGCGCAGGATGTAAGCGGAAATTTCCGGCGGCGTGAAGCGCAGCTCGCCCAGTTGAATGCGCGGAACTTCGCCAGCTTCCGCATCCCCGGCCAGACGGAAGGGAAAGAGCTTCAACTCTTCCTGAATCTCGCTAAGGCCACGTCCCATCAGCCGCTTGACGGAGTAGATCACCCGCTCCGGCGTCTGGATGAGAGCTTTGCGCGCACTATTGCCCACGGTGACCGTGGGACGGTGGCTGCCGTTGGCCGGAATCGGGACCGGAATTGGATCGAGCGCCACCACCGACGGCACGAGATTCGAGCCATCGACGCCGGGAATCACTACCGGCTTGTCGCCCTCCATGTAAGCGACCAGAGAGTTGGTGGTCCCCAGATCGATTCCGACTACGCGCGATTCGGCCATTTATTCTTTCAAACTCCCAAAACTTCGTTCACGTCGCGAACCAGATTGCTGAGGTAGCGCCGGCGGTCGAGCAGCGCTACCATCCGCCGCTGAGCGTACGCGCGTGCCCCGGCATCGCCCTCGTCCCACAATTTCCATTCGCCGCGCAGATCCTCATCCACGGCTTCCAACAGCTGGTCGAACTTCCTCTTCGCCTGCTCTAGGCTGATGTGTAGCGCCGGATCTTCTTCGCCTGTCGCACGCGCCGCGCGCATCTCTTCGAACTGCATGTTCAATTCGAAGACCTCTTCGAGCAAGTCGGCGGGCGCTCCCGAGCCCTTATCCTCGTTGCGCGCGTCATCGCCGGCCAGCTTTGCGCCCAGCAGCTTGAGCAGGTATTCGGTTCGGCGCAGAGGGTCTTTGAGGGTGCGATAAGCGTCATTGAGCAGCGCCGTGTCGGCCAGGCTCCACTGCTTTTCGTTGTCCAGCGCGCGGGCAAAGCGGTCAGGATGCAGCTTGCGGCTGAGGCGATGGAACTCATGCTCCAGTGCGGAGAGATCGAGATTAAGCTTTGGCTCCAGGCCGAAGACAGAGAAATAGTCGCCGCCGGGCGGAGGCTGAATCTTGCTGCAATGCGGACAAAAGAGCGTGGAGTCGTTATGGCCGATGGAACAGGACCAACAGGCTATGGGAACCGCGGAATCGAGAACTTTGAGCATGGTCGTACCTTGCAAAATCAATTTTCTACGCTGAGAACGACGAGCCGCAACCGCAGGAGCGCGTGGAGTTGGGGTTGATGAAGTTGAATCCCTGGCGCATCAGCGTTTCCTCGTAGTCCAGCGTCATGCCGTGCAAATAGAGGAACGATTTTGGATCGACAAAGACGCGGACGCCGTCGAACTCAAAAATGCGGTCGCGCTCGCGGGGTTGCGTGTCGAATTTGATGGAGTAAGAAAGTCCCGAGCATCCGCCGCCCATCACGCCCAGGCGCAGCCCGCCCTCGGTGGGCGAGATGCCTTCCTTGGCCATGGCAATGCGAATACGCTTGATGGCCTTGTCGGTAATTTGCAATCCTTGCGGCGGCGCTTCTGTTGCCGCCAATGGCGGCGTCTGCCGCGCCGCAGTTGCTTGCGGCTCCTGCACGGGCGGAGTTCCAACTGTCACAACGTTCGACATACTTGCCTCTTCATTACTGCGAAGCTGAGACGGTTGCTGCCTCGGCTGTCTCCGCCGCGTTGCCGTTCTTCTTTTTCCAGTCGCCGATGGCCGCGCGAATCGCATCCTCGGCCAGCACCGAACAGTGTATCTTGACCGGCGGCAGCGAGAGCTCCTTCACGATATCGGTGTTCTTGATGCCCAATGCGTCGTCGACAGTCCGGCCCTTGATCCATTCGGTGGCGAGAGAAGAGCTGGCAATTGCCGAGCCGCAGCCAAAGGTCTTGAACTTGGCCTCTTCGATGACCTGCGTCGCGGGGTTGACGCGAATCTGCAGGCGCATCACGTCGCCGCACTCCGGCGCGCCCACCAGACCCGTGCCGACCTCCGTCGATGCCTTGTCCAGTTGGCCCACATTTCGCGGGTTGTTGTAGTGGTCGATCACCTTGTCGCTGTATGCCATGTGTGTACTCCTTTTTGCGGGGGAAGCCGCGGTTTAGCCTTCAGCTATCAGCTATCAGCTTTCAGCTTATTCATACCCATTTCGGCATTTGCCTGAAAGCTGAGAGCTGAAGGCTGAAAGCTGCTTCTCAATGCGCCGCCCACTGAATCTTGGTCAGGTCGATGCCGTCCTGCACCATCTCGTAGAGCGGAGAAAGTTTACGCAGATGCCGGACGACTTCAATGACCTTGTCGGCTACATAATCCACTTCGGCCTGGGTGTTGAAGCGGCCGAGACCAAATCTGATGGAACTGTGCGCTACGTCGTCACCCAGGCCCAGAGCCTTCAGCACATACGATGGCTCCAGTGTGGCCGAGGTGCAGGCCGAGCCGCTGGATACCGCAACATCGTTGATGCCCATCAGCAGCGACTCGCCCTCGACGTATACAAAACTCATGTTCAGGTTGCCGGGCAGACGATGCTCCCAGGAACCGTTGACATGAACGTAGTCGAGATTCGCTTCGAGATTTTCCTTCAGCCGGTCGCGCAGACCGGTCAGGTAAGCGGCTTCGCCGGCCATCTCCTCATGAGCAATCTCGCAGGCCTTGCCCAGGCCAACGATGCCGGGCACGTTCAGTGTGCCGGACCTCATGCCGCGCTCGTGGCCGCCGCCGTCAATCTGCGCGGCAATCTGCACGCGCGGATTGCGCCGCCGGACGTAGAGCGCGCCCACGCCCTTGGGCCCATATAGCTTGTGCGCGGAGATCGACAGCACGTCAATGTAATCCGCCAACACGTCCACCGGAACCTTGCCCACTGCCTGCACCGCGTCGGTGTGAAAGAGCACGCCGCGCTCATGGCAAAGCCGGCCGATTTCGGCAATGGGTTGCAGGACGCCGATCTCGTTGTTAGCAGCCATGATCGTGACCAGAATGGTTTTGTCGTCCATGGCGCGCTCGAGGTCTTCGAGGTCAATCAGCCCGTCAGCCTTGACCGGAAGATAGGTGATGCGGTAACCCTGCTTCTCCAGCCGCTTGCAGGTGTCCAGCACGGCCTTGTGCTCGGTCACCTGGGTGATGATGTGGTTGCCGCGCTCGCGATACATCTCGGCGATGCCCTTGATGGCCAGGTTGTCGCTCTCGGTGGCGCCGCTGGTGAAGATGATCTCCTTGGCTGAGGCGCCGATCAGCGTGGCAATCTGCTCGCGCGCCGTCTCCACGGCTGCTTCCGCTTCCCATCCAAAGGAGTGGTTGCGGCTGGCCGCGTTGCCGAACTTCGTCGTGAAGTAGGGCATCATCGCTTCCAGAACCCGCGGATCGAGCGGCGTGGTGGCGTGGTTATCCATATAAATCGGCAGGTGTACGCCCTTTGGCACTTCTACCTGGCTGGTAAATGTACTCATCTGTGTCTCCATCCTTATTCATTGCTCTTCCACGCTCTGCTCATCACAGGCATGGAGGGGGAAAGCTATCGTCCCGCTGTCAAAGAAACCAACTCTTGCGCCTCGCGCGCTCTCGCCGCGGGCTGTTCGTTTTCCGCCAGGTCCTGAATGCTGATGCTCTTCAGGACTCCGGCAATGGTCTCGTTCACTCGCGCCAGCGGCTCCTTGATGGTGCAGCTCAACCCCAGCTCGCATCCGGTCTTGCCCTTGGTGCAGGAGGTGATAAAAAACGGCCCGTCGATGGCCAGAATGACCTCGTAGGCCGAAATCGAACGCGCCTCCCGAGCCAGCGCATAGCCGCCATTCATGCCGGCGTGGGAGCGCAGAAGGCCGGATTTGGTCAACTGCTGCAAAATCTTAGCCAGCAGTTGGGCCGGAATTCCGTAAGCGTCGGCCACATCCTTGGCGCTGAGCGCAACGGTTTCCGGGTGCTCGGCGAGGTACTTGAGCGCCATCAGGCCGTAATCCGCTTTTTTGGTCAACTTGAGCATTCAGGGCCTATATCCGACCTCTTCGGTCCGTATTTAGTATACGACCATTTCTGTCGGAATTACAAGCCCCGGCCTGGAATTGTTTGTCCAGCGCCGAAAAAAACTCTTTGGAATATAAAGATTCAACAAAATATGGTTTTCAAATGGTGGAAAATGCCGATACAATCTGGCGGAAGAGCAGTTTATTCCACCAAACCAACGAACGATGGCAACCGCCTGTAAACACCCTAAGGTACGCGTAGTTTCCCGGCACGACGACACAGAATATGTCGAGTGCCAGGATTGTGGCGAAGTCTTTGACTCCGAAGAGTTTCGCGACATGGAGATCGAAGAGACCGCAGCCGATCCAGAACCCAGCCTGGAAGACTCCTGAGGCTGAGCGCCAGCATTTGGCTCATGACGGCGGGGAAAGTTTTACGCCCGCAGGCACATCTGGCGCTGCGCGGAGGCTTGTGCGCTCCATGAGCGGTAGAGCCGCTATTAGCCGCCTCGCAGCCACTGGATCATCCAGAACGGCAATATGCCAACAATGTTGAAGAGTACGTGAAGGAGGATCGCCGGAAGAAGACTCCCCGTTTTCTCGCGGTAGTGCGCCGCGACCAGTCCGAGGTACGTTGCCATCAGAACCACCGGGATCGCTCCCGGCCCCATTCGCTGGACGAGTTCCAGGTGCATGGCGCCGAATAACAGCCCGCTCACCACAACCGGCATGCTCAGCCAACGACTGGCCGCTGCACCCGCCTTAGCGCTTCGGCTCAGCAACGTTTGCAGAAGCCCCCGAACCAACGTCTCCTCGCAAATGCTCGAGAAGAGCCAGATGAAGATGATCGTCTGGATCTTAGTAAACCCAAACGGTCCGTCCGCGTTTTGCCCACTCCGTGACGCAACCGCTCCCACGATGGGGAGCACCGCCGCCGGAAGAACCCATAAGAGGATGCTGGGGCTGAAGTTGTACGTTCCCCTGGTAAACCCGAAGATCGCGAGCCGTCCCTTGGAAATCAGCAACATCACCGCGACGCTAAGAAGCAGAAAAATCGCCTGCATCACCGAAGGCAACGGAATAAAGCTCCCCGGTGGAAGATGCACAAAGCCAATAGCTAATTTCGCCGCCAGTAATACGGCAGCCGTAAGAGCGATTGCCAGTATGGGCTTGAATGAGTCCCGAAATTTCACCCTTTACCTCCGTTGCCGTTAGCGGCCTGAGCGCCTACGCGCCGGGCCGAGACCCAGGAGTAATGCAGCCCTGAAACAACGGCAAGCGCCATGGTGGCATCGAGCGCCACCAGGCGGCAAATCACCACCCAGTGAGCCGGGGTGAGCTGATGCACCAGCACGGCAGCTATTGCGGCAAGTTGGGCCAGGGTGCTGCCTTTGCCGAAGATGCTGGGGCGGAACTCCCGCCGGCCCGTGGCCGCATACAGAATCGCCGCCACCACCAGGATGCCTACATCCCGGCCGAGAACCATCACCGTCACCGTGACCGGAATCAGCCCCTTATAGGTGAGCACCAGGAAGAGTGTGCTGAGCAGCAGCTTGTCGGCCACCGGGTCAAGGTACTGGCCCAGCAAGCTGTGCTGCTTCAGCACGCGAGCCAGCAAGCCGTCCAGCGCGTCGGTCAGGCCGGCGATCACAAAGAGAGCAAAACCAAGCGCATAGTGGCTGTCCAGAATGGCAGCAACCAGAAACGGCGCCAGGCAGATGCGCGACAGCGTGAGCAGGTTGGGGGCGGTGCGGAACCGGTGCAATCGTTTGTTAGCAGCATCTGGCATAAAGGCTTCAAGACAACAAAAAACGATGGTATAGCATGGAGGGCGCCGTATGCCCAACTTTTCCCGCCGCCCGGTTCCTGATAAACTACCTGAAGTTGCATTGCAGGCGCGTAGCTCAGTTGGTTAGAGCGCTTCCTTGACACGGAAGAGGTCGCTGGTTCGAGTCCAGTCGTGCCTACCAAGATTAGATTCAGAGACATCCAAAGACATCCAGGAACGAACAATAAACCGCTTCTAAATCAGCGGTTTATTGTGTTTTTACGTCCAGAGGCGTATTGTGGAAGCCATGCTCCCGTGGGGGTATAGATGGGGGTATATTTTCCGGAGGTGGGGGTATTTCAACTTTCGGATATTTGGGAGGGATTCCCGATGGCGCTCACTGATACCGAAATTCGGCGCTCGAAGCCCGGAGACAAGCCCTACAAACTGTCAGACGGCGGCGGCCTTCACCTGATGGTCACTCCGTCAGGCGGCAAGCTCTGGCGCTGGAAGTACCGCTTCGAAGGCGCAGAGAAGCTGATGGCGCTGGGGCGCTATCCCGAAATCACGCTGGCCGACGCCCGCGAACGCCGAGACGCGGCCCGGAAGCAACTGGCCAAAGGCATCGATCCGATGGCCGAGCGGAAGGCCGAAAAGACCGCCGTCATAGTCGCCACGGAATACACCTTCGAGAAGATTGCCGAGCAATGGCTGGAGCATTGGCGGGGAAACAAGAGCACCCGTCACGCGGCGACGACCAGGAACCGGCTCCGGGCGAACGTCTACCCCGTTCTTGGGTCGCGCCCCATTGCCGAGATTGAGCCGACGGAGTTGGTCGAGCTGGCCAAGGGGATTGAAACCCGTGGGGCCTCCGACATGGCCAAGCGGATTCTCCAGATTGTCGGCATGGTGCTGCGCTACGCCGTTGCGCACGGCTACAGCAAACGGAACCCAGCATCAGAAATTCGTTCCTCGGACATTCTCAAGCCGACCCGCAAAAAGAACATGGCCCGCATCGACGCCAAGGAGTTGCCTACCCTTTTGCGGTCAATTGAACTGTACCAAGGGACGCATCTGACCCGGCTGGCCATGAAAATGATGGCGCAGACCTTCGTTCGGACAAGCGAACTAATTTGCGCGCGATGGGATGAGTTTGACCTGGAGGCGAATCGCTGGACGATTCCGGCGGAGCGGATGAAGATGAAGACGCCGCACATCGTCGCGCTTTCCCGGCAGACGATGGAGGTTCTTGAGCTTTTGCGCGATCTGTCCGGTTCCGAAGAACTGCTTTTTCCCGGCGAGCAAGACCGGAAAAAACCCATGTCAAACATGACGATCTTGAAGGCGCTGGAGCGCATGGGCTACAAAGGCCGCATGACCGGCCACGGCTTCAGGGGTCTGGCGTCCACCATCCTACATGAGCAGGGGTACAACCATGAGCATATTGAGCTACAACTCGCCCACGCGCCGCGCAACGAGGTGAGTGCCGCCTACAATCACGCTCTATATTTGGAGCCACGCGCCAGGATGATGCAGGAATGGGCGGATTTTCTGGAACGGACCCAGCGCGGCGGCAAGGTATTGCCCTTCCATGGAACTGCGGCGTAGCCAGTCAGTCAACTCGGTCGGCAGAGAATCAGGCCAGGTCCTGCAATCCAATCTCAGATGGATGCCAATCTCAAATCCCGCATCGGACGTCATCTCGCCGACGAACGATTCACTCCAGCTCTCTGGCCGCAGAGTTCCCGACTGGCCTCTATCTGGCAGGCAATCCACTCCTCGACCTCGGTTTCAATCCAGCCGACAGCCCTAGCTCCAAGCGACACCGGCCTTGGGAACTTCCCTTCTGTGACGCGCTGATAGACCGTGCTGCGTGAAAGGCCAGTGCGATCCAATACAATCGGCAGTCTCAAAATCTTTCTCGGCATACGATTCCCTCATTGGTTGAGTTGAATTTGAATTTCGCACGGTTTACCAAATCCACAGAGCAGAGTCGCTGCCGAATTTGCCTCCAAACCAGCCGTGTAAACTTTGCTCCTCTTGAACCCACTGTCTGACTTTTCCCCGAAATGCCCTGCACGGTTATGCTGTTCTCGCCTGGAATAACATCAGTCCTGTTCGCAAGAAGGATGTTGTGCAGTTTGTCAGTCGGCGGGAACATCATTGCAGCCCTCATCAGCGATGAGTTGAGCACATCGGAGGAACCACCATTCGATTTCCGCAGAGTGCCCTGGTGTTGCAGAGTCTCAAGCCCTACTCCACCAGCACCGCCCGTCACAAGGAGTATTCGCTTCATACATCGCATCCTTCTTACAGCGTAACGTCCGACTTCATCACAAAAGTTCCACGTGTCTGCGAGGCACTTGTAGATGTTTGCGGCCTCTCTCTCCGTGCCCTTACCGAAGCCTCCTCAATCGGCCCGTTGAATTTCGCCATGTACCCCGAGAGAGCAGTTGGACTGATCTTTATCCCCTTCTCCGCCAGCAGATGAGTCAGCATGGTCAATGAATAGCCTTTTCTCCGCAACTCCAAGAGAAGAGGCAACAGCGTCCGTATCACCGCCCCCATCATGAACGAAGCGGGTTGCGGCACGGGTTCCGACGTTTTCTGAGTCAACAACATACGTGCATCCTCAACAATCTCCGAAGAAAACACCTGCACTTTACGAGGCCCCGCTGTTCCCATCGCTCTTCCTCCTCATAACCATACTTTATCAATATATACTAGATAATACATCAGTCGAAGTCGATAGAGACGTTCTATTGTATATTTGTGTTGAGCAGATATGGAGGCGGAATTCTGGTTTGGAACGAAAAGCTGGTGGTTAAAGGGTGAAATGCCGGAAAGCTAAACGGTGAATGGCAAGGTAGGCGCTGTCCGGACAAAACCCCTGCGGGGATTCGTCCAGCCACCACCATTTCTCCAATCCGCCTGCGGCTACTCGGAAAAATGGTTGCGCATCTTGCTCAGGGCTACGCCCCGAGACCCCACAGAATCGGAGATGACAATGACAAATTCCA
>Ga0326727_10001665_pt1 | contig 80669 bp, 69 predicted proteins | sample MB2enrmetagenome_FD_207643 | JGI IMG/M metagenome (GOLD analysis project Ga0326727, IMG submission 207643) | Lab enriched peat soil microbial communities from McLean, Ithaca, NY, United States - MB29MY | ecosystem: Environmental > Terrestrial > Soil > Wetlands > Peat | place: USA: New York... | reverse complement strand
TCCGGGTTTCCTGCGTACGTGAGCTTGTCGAAGTTGCAGAGCTCGACATCGCGGCGGGCCTTCAGTAAATAGCGCACAAAATTCGAACCGATAAAGCCGGCTCCGCCGGTAACAAGGATTTTCACGCCACGTCTCCCTCTCGAGGGTACAACTCGACCGGTTATTTCAGAGATGCCACGAATGCATCAATCCAAATCCTTGCGTTGGCGCGGAGGAGCCCCGCGGCCGGGCACCTTATTGGTCCCCGTCTGAGCGGCAAGATTCGTCGCGCGCAGGAGAGATTCGAACGTTCCTGCATCTGTCCACCACCCGTCAAGGATGCTATGCGTCAGAGTATTCTCCTTCAAGTACATGTTATTGACGTCGGTGATTTCGAGCTCGTTACGCCAGCTCGGCTTGGTCTTGCCGATCTTTTCAAAGACCGTGGCATCGTAGAAATAAATTCCGGTCACCGCATACTTCGACTTCGGGTTTTTCGGCTTTTCTTCAATGCCGAGAATCTTGCCGCCTGATATTTCCGGACAGCCAAACCGCTCCGGATCATTCACCTCTTTCAGGATGATGTGGGCGCCCTTCTTCTGCTTCTCAAACGCCTCCGTCGCGGCGATTATATTATTTTCGATGATGTTGTCGCCGAGGACGACACAAATCTTTTCCGCTTCCACAAACGGTTCGGCCAGCCGCAAGGCATCGGCGATGCCTCCCTCCCCCTCTTGGTACGTGTAATGAATGCGGTGCAAGCCGAAGTCTTTGCCATTGGAGAGCAGGCGAAGGAAATCACCCGCATTTTGCCCGCCCGTGACAATAATGATTTCGCGAATGTCTGCGTCGACCAGCGTCTGGATCGGATAAAAAATCATCGGCCGGTCATAGACGGGCAGCAAATGCTTATTGGTGACACGCGTGAGCGGATAAAGTCGGGAACCTCTACCTCCCGCGAGCACGACACCTTTCATGAGGGTTCCTCTCCTTGGTGCAATTTTCTCATCTAGTCCGTAAATCGTTTTTCACATTCGCAAAGAGTTTACTCTTGATCCCTTTTGATTGAGCTTCTCACGCTCCGCCGGGGGGAGTCCTGGCGTAATTTGATGCGTCGCTGCGTAAGAAGAACAATCAGCCGCCGGTCAATTCAGAAAGAGCACGGCGCGCTTGTTCAGCGAGAGGAGAAGTGGGATTCAAGGCGATGGCCTTTTCGAGTTCGACCTTGGCGCGAGATGAATCGTTGAGCTTCTTGTAGGTCAAGCCGAGATGATACCGGTAGGTCTGATTATTCGGCACATTTTTGACGGCATCTTCAAAAAGTGGCGCCGCAACGGAGTAGGCGCCGTTGTTGTAATAGGCCCAACCCAGGGTATCGGCGGAATTGGGCAGCTTCGGAAGGCCCTTGCGCGCCGTCTGGGCCAGGCTCAAGGCTAGGTTCGGGCTGCCGCCGTGCTCGAGGAGGAGGTAGGCGAGGTTGTTGGCTGCCAGGGCGTTCTCGGGCTGAATCGCCAGTGCTTTCTCGTAGGTTGCTTGAGCCTGCTGCCAATTTCCGACTGACTCGTACAGAGTGCCGAGGGCAAGATAAAAGCGCGTGTCGTTCGGTGCTACTTCTATGGCTTTTTGATAGGTTGCGATGGCTTGATCTGGCTGGCCCTTTGTTCCCTGAGCCCGTGCCAGGAGAGCAAGTGCGGGGACGCTCTTGTTGTTCAGCTCAACCGCGCGCTGGAGAGATTCGAGTGCCGGATCGAGTTGCTTGGATTGCAGCAGCAATTCCCCCTGCAGCAGGTAGAGGTCACTCTGATTTGGATTCCGCGTAATCTGCTCGCGAACGAATCTCAATGCATCGGCAGATTTGTTCCTGATGAGATCAACCTGAACAAGGCCACGGATCGCTTCAAGCGAATCGGAATCTTGGCTGAGGGCCTTGCGAAATAGTGTTTCGGCCTCTGCTGGCTGGCGCTGAGCCAAGCGCAACTGGCCGAGCTTTACATACGGAACAGCGCTTTGCGGCGCAATTTGCTGCACATGCAAGAGGTCAGTTTTGGCCCCGGCAGCGTCCCCCTGATTGAGGCGAGCGGTGGCATGGTTGAGATAGGCGTCAATGGAATTGGGAGCGTGCTTCATCATCTGCTCGCTGGCATCCTGCAGACCATGCCAATCAGAACGTTGGGTTGCGCTGGCGCAGAGTGCGAGCCAAGCTTCGGAGAGGTTCGGACGCAAACGAACCGCTTCGCGCCATGCACTTTCCGCTTGCTGCGTATTCCCCTTTTCCTTAAAGGCTACTCCTAACTGGTAGTGTCCGAAGGCATTTTCGGGATTAGAGCTGAGAGCCGCTTGGAGAGTGGTGATGGCTTCGTCCACTTTGTGCTGTTTGAGAAGCAACTGTCCCTTGAGGACCAGCGTCTCCCCATCTTTTGGGTCCTTCCGGAGGATTTCCTCATTCAGCTGATTCGCTTCGTCCAAACGGTCATTGAGAATGAGCAGCTGGATGTAAGAGCGGCGAACCGAGCGGTCATTGGGATACTTGGCTGAAAGCGCCCCGAATTCGGAGACGGCCCTGGCCATTTCACCCCTACTCAGATAGGAATCACCCAGCATCCGGTAGGCAGCAGGGTTTGAACTCAGCTGGTTCTTGGCGTCGGTGAGGACTTGCTCCGCTTGGGCCTCTTGGCCTTCACCGAAGTACAGACCAGCAAGCGCAGCGCGCGGCACGACGTCATTCGGCGATCGCTGGATAGCGGCCTCGAACTGCTCCTCGGCTTCCGTCCAACGCTTCTCGCGAGCGTAGAAGGTCCCCAGGGTCATCAAGGGAACAATGGATTTAGAATCGAGTTCCCGTGCCCTTTTGAAGCTGGCTTCCGCATCCTCCATCTTGTCGGCACGCATCTGAATCTTTCCGAGGTTGAGATAGACCGCAGCGCGGTCCGGAGACATGGCGACGGCAGCCTTCGTTTCCTCAAGTGCCTTTGGAAGATCGCCGAGAGCGGCGTCTGAATCGGCGAGAAGCATCTGCGCATCCGCGTTCTTTGGCTCGCTGTGCAAAATCAGCAGAGCACGATCTCTCGCCTCCTGCCGTTTGCCTGCCACAAGCTCGAGTTGGCCAAGTTGTAGCTGGGCAGGCCCGTTCTCGGGTTGGAGGTCCACAGTGCGGCGTAGTTCCTGATACGCAGAAGGCCAACTGCCCATCTTGAGATGGGTGAGCGCCATTTTGAAGTGCGCTTCAGCGAAACGAGGATCAACCTGCAGAGCACGGCCGTAGGAGATCAGCGCGGCCGAATAGTTTCCTTTATCAAAATCACGGTTTCCCTGCTCGAGGAAATTCTGTTTTCGAATTGCAGGGTCTTGATGGCAAGCCGCTGCGAAGAGCGAGGTGAAAAGGAGAAGAAAAAGGGCACTCCTTCGACAGAAAAGAAATGACTTGTACGAGGACAGGATTTGAGTGTTCATCAAGGTGAATTCCGCAGCAATTTTATCCCCTGAAGGATGGGGAGGGAAAGAGGACGGCCGTGGATTGTTAACTTTCCTAGAATGAGCCGACTAGAGGAAGGATGGCCTCTGGGGTGTCCTTTAGCGAGACAGACAACTCCTAAATTGCAGAGGCAAAAGGCTAGGATGAGGGCAAAAGGAAGCTACATCTGGATACAATACTTCCATTGTGTCAAGGCAGGAAGGCAAGGGACTGAATGGCTCGAGAACGACGAAACGGGACCACTTTTGTAATGAATTGAAAACAGGATAGTTCGCTGGCGGCAGGGATTCCGATAGGGGGTTGTCCAGACGAAAGGTGGTCATGGCCGTGCATCTCTCTATAAATGAATATGTCTGTCGTCATGAGGAGAAATAAGTTAGGATTCCAGGATATCCGGGAAGCAAGGAAAGAGCGCCATGGTACGAAACGGAGAAATTGGCTGGTCAGACGCGAAGAGGATTCTGCGCAGGTACTGGTGGATTCCACTGCTGACAACGATGTTGCTCGGACTGGCGGGAATCGGGGCGGCCCTGGTTCTACCGAAGAAATACACGTCCTCCACGGTGGTGCTGGTGGAGCAACCGACGGTGCCGGAAGACTACGTCAAGCCGGTCGTCACGGACGACCTGAATCACCGGCTAGCCTCCATGAAAGAGCAGGTGCTCAGCCGGTCTCGCCTGGAACCCATCATCGAGAAATTCAATCTGTATCCGGAGAAGCGCGGCAAAGCCCACATGGAAGAACTTGTGGGTGAGTTACGAAAGTCGGTCGAAGTCGCACTGATGGAGCCAATGAGTGGGGCGCTGAACCGCCAACCGCCGGGCTTCCACGTGAGCGTGACCTTCGACAACCCCCAAATGGCGCAACAGATTTGCACGTCTATCACCTCCATGTTCATGGAGCAGAATGCACAGCGGAGGGAGCAGCAGGCGGCCGACACGACGCATTTCCTCAGCCAGGAATTGGAAGAGGCAAAAGCCAAGTTGGATGAACAAGATGCCAAACTCGCGCGGTTAAAGAGGCAGTACCTCGGGTCGTTGCCAGAGGAAGCGCAGACGAACGTGAATATTCTGACGGGGTTGAATACGCAACTGGAAGCGAACACCCAGGCGCTGAACCGAGCGCAACAAGACAAGACGCTCAATGAATCGGCATTAAGTCAGCAGGAAGCGCTTTGGAAAGCGACCGCAAGCGGGAACCAGAATCCGGAAACCCAGGAGCAGCAGCTGACGGCACTGCAAGCACAACTCGCGGACCTACTCGCTCGCTACACCCCGGAACACCCGGATGTCATCAAGGTGAAATTGCAGATTGAAGAACTGACGAAAAAGTTAGCCCAGGAACCGACGACGAAGAGCAGCGCCGCTTCCGCCCAGGCGTCGCTCCACGAGCCACCCCAGCTGCAACAACTGCGCTTGAAGATCAAACAGGATGAATTCAGTATTGCCGACCTTTCCAAACGGCAAAATCAGATTCAGGAGCAGATACGCGTGATGCAGGCGCGCGTGCAGGCAAGCCCGATGGTGGAGCAGCAGTTCAAGGAATTGACGAGGAATTACCAGACGGCGCTTGAACTGTACAACGACCTATTGAAGAAGCGCGAGAACTCGGCGATGGCAACCACGCTCGAACACCAACAGGAAAGTGAGACTTTCCGTGTCCTGGATCCGCCAAGCTTGCCATCAACCCCTTCCTCCCCGAACCGACTGGCACTGGTGGGAGGAGGCATTGGCGCGGGGCTGGCGCTGGCGCTTGGATTCCTGTATCTGTTGGCAATGTCGGATAAGGGCATGTACACAGAAAGGGATGTGGAAACGTGTCTGAATCTGCCGGTCCTGACAACGGTGCCGATTTTCGGTGTCCCTGCGCAGGAAGCAGCCTCGAAGTACCGCGATATTGAGAAGAATGACCACGCCCTCGTTTCGAAAGCGTGAAAGCCACAAAGTAAGGATTGAAAAGAGCAAAAGATGAGCCGGATCCACGAAGCACTGAAGAAGGCCGCGCAAGAACGAAACGCTCAGACTGCAAATCGAAGTGTCTCTGACCTTTTAGATCTTTCGGTCCAGGGAATTGCAGCGGAAACTTTACCGGTCAGTCGGCAACATACGGACGTGAGGGCCAGCTTCGAGGAAAAGACCGACACCGGAGTCCTGCAATTCAAGGAATTTGCGAAGCGCTGCCCGCATACTGCCTGGAAAATAGAGCCACGCACGAGCGTGTTTTCCGCACAAATGCACGATCCAGTCGGTGCGGAAAAGTTCCGGACCCTGCGCTCGCGACTCTATCAGATTGCGTCCGCGCAGCCGTTGAAGAAGATTTTGATCACGAGCAGCGTGCCGAAGGAAGGTAAAACCTTTGTCGCTGCGAATCTCGCGCAATCATTCATCCGGCAAGAAGACCGGCGGGTTTTGCTCATTGACGCGGACTTGCGGGCTTCCCGTCTGCACCTTCATCTTGGTGCTTCAGAAAAACCGGGATTGTCAGACTACCTGCGCGGTGATTCCGACGAGTTCCAGATAACACAAGTAGGGACAGCGGGGAACCTATGCCTGATCCCAGGAGGGCGCGAAGTGTCGAATCCGAGCGAGTTGCTGCATAGCGATCGGATGAAACATCTGCTCGACCGCATGTCCGCCATCTTTGACTGGATTGTTCTGGATTCGCCGCCGGCCTTGGCCGTGCATGACGCGAGCATCCTGGCGGACATGTGTGACGGGGTACTCTTTGTGGTTAAGGCAGGTTCAACCGATTTTGAGATTGCTGCGAAGGCTTCTTCGGAGTTCCGCGAAAAGAAATTGCTCGGAGTCGTGCTTAACGGCGCCAAGAAAGGTGATGCTTACGGTTATTACTACGGGTATGGCTCCGAGAAAGAGGCCGCGTTGAAGGAGGCGAAGTAAATCTACAGCCGCGCATTTCCGGTCAGCCACAGCTTCAAGAAAAGAACGACCTTCCGCTTTTCTGGGGAACTCCGCCAGTTTTAGAGGGTTCGCCCTGCCGCAAAAGCCAATAGACAGGCAAGAGTAGAGCCAAACCAATCAGGAAGAAAACAATTCCGCCCCGATGGTGCAGTTTTCCGTACAGAAAATCCGGGTCTACGTAGTTGGCCAGCAAGGTGAGCGCAGCGATGCGGATGCCATTCTTGAGCAGCATCATGCCAAGTCCCGCGACCACAAATACGAGTTTTTTCCAGAAAGGCCGGAAGGAGAAATGCGCCACCAGCAACGCCAGAATCAGCAAGGCCAGACTCGAACGGATTCCGCTACATTCCTGTGCGACCTCAATGGACATCTTGGGTAATCGAAAAACAAAACCTTCACGCAGGACGGGAGTGCCGCTGAGATTGAAGAACAACTCGGCAATTGCCGCGGAGCCGTACTGCAATCCGTAGATGACCTTACGGAGGAAAACGTCCGGAAGGGGGACCGTGAAGAGCAGAAATGCGAGTGCGAACCACGAGGCTTCAGCGGCTGCTGTGCCCAGAATCAGAACAAAGCCAGAGATGAGTAGAAGCACTAGGGAGAGGATATAAACGCTTAGGTGATCTTTAGAAGCGCAGGACCCGCAGCGTGACGCCAATAAAGGAAGCATAACTGCAGGGGCAAGAAAGATCACCGCTGGCCAGAAGCCGAAAGCGGCGCCTGGCTGCACTTTCTTTCGGTCCGTATACAGAAGCCATGCGAAAATGAACGGAATGAGCAAAACGTGGGAAGCGGTTTCATCCTGATTGGCCAACGCGAACAGCCCATAGAGCGGTTTTGCAAAAAGCAGGAGACATAGCAAGATCCAGACAGCATAGATCAGCCAGCGGTCGAGAAGGCGCGAAGGATTGGCGGTCAAGGAAGTGTCATTCTCCGTAGTGCTGATTCCGGCTGCTGCACTGATTTCATCGTCCGGTCCATTCCGTACCGGCATTTTCCCTGCGATTCGGAACGACGGACATAGTGACGTTCCTAGTATTCCAGATATTCGCCGGAACGCGCACAAGCCAACCCGTCAGGGTGACGCAAATACCACTCCGTGGGCCTGCCCAGAAGGAAAGAATTCAGGCGGCGATTAGACTCAGCGCGCAGGGCAAGGAATGCCAATATGGCGAGCATCACGGCCAGCCACCGGAAGGCGCAGGTTTAGCTCGACGGGGATGACCACATCGATTGCGATAGCAGCGGATTGCCTTGGTAGGGAGGAAAAGCAGAGGTGCTGTCTGCTTTTCGTAGCAAATCACAGAATTGCTAGGCGCACCCGAGGTCGGCACATGCCAGAAACAAAATAACGTTTTTGTTTTCAATATATTAACCGAAGACTTCTGAGCTGGAAAGCCGATTTACGGAAGCCGTTTGCAACATTAGGGCATAGGTTTTCTCACTGGTGCTTGGCATTCATGCCTGGGTCATGCATCGAGGAAAGAGGGCCATTTTTAAGTGCTGTTATTTCAAGTACTTGGAAATGTAGAGGGGCGGAAGGTAGAGATTATTGTCAGCGAACAACTGGCAGGGTAATTGCCCTACAGATGGTGACGGGCCCATGGGACTGTAAGGGCGATAGCCCGCCAGTGATTCAAGACAAGTCTGAGATGGGGAAGGGATATTGGACGCCCTAATGGAAAGCCAGCCAAGCGGTCCTTCTTCGAAGCTTTCTTGGTACGCCTTGCAGGTACTTTCGCGCAAGGAGAATTACGTCGCTTCCCAGATCACCGGCCAAGGATATGAGTGCCTCCTGCCGACGTACAAGAGCGTCCGAAAGTGGTCCGACCGGGTGAAAGAGTTGGAACAGCCCCTTTTCCCTGGTTACCTGTTTTGCCGATTTGATTTTCAAGACCGCAGACCATTAATCACGACGCCAGGAGTTTTGCAGATTGTTGGCAGTGGACGTGTGGCGGTTCCCGTGCCCGACGAGGAGATCCGATCACTGCAACTAGCACTTTCATCGACTCTGTCGAAGCAACCTTGGCCGTACCTGGAAGTAGGCCAACGTGTGCGAGTGAACTACGGATCGTTGGCGGGCCTCGAGGGCATTCTCGTCAACTTGAAAGGGAATCACCGCGTTGTGCTGTCGATAGGTCTCCTTGAGAGATCGGTTGCGATGGAAGTGGACAGTGCTTGGTTAACACCCGTGGAAGCTGTGGTGTGTTCGAGCATGAGACAACGAATCCTGCACCCGATTCGTGTGGGAGTGGGTAGTTAGGTCCAGTCGAATGACGAGTGGAGCAAGAAGAATGAGCCCGACCGAAATTAGAGCGCGGCGAGCAGAAGACATTCCCAATCTGGAAGTTCGTGCCCATCTGTCCATGCTGAATATGGGGAATACGCCTCCGCGCATCTTGTTGAATGAAGACGCCTTTGTGTCCATGCTGTACTTGGAGCGCCGCCGAGCAGAGCGCGCGCGCAAGCGATTTGTGCTGATTCTGGTGGACGTAAAGAAGACACTGAGCGGCACTCGCCAAAAGGACCTCACCATCCGGGCTTTGACCAGCTCACTAGCGGAAGCAACGCGAGAAACGGACATCATCGGCTGGTATTTGGAGAACAGTCTGATCGGAGTAATCGGAACGGAACTTGGGAAGGCCGCGAATAAGGTCGTCCAGGAGAAGTTTCTCGACAAACTTCGGAATAATTTTGACTCAACGCTCGGAATGGGAACGAGCGCATCCATCTCGGTCTCGTTCCACTTCTTCCCCGAGGAATACGAGGATGGGGTGAACGACCACACGGCGAATATCAATTTGTATCCAGAATTCAAGAAGCGCGAGAACTCGAAAAGAGTCCCGCTGGCAATCAAACGCTGCATCGACGTGGCTGGGAGCACCGCGGCGCTGTTGTTCCTTTCTCCTGTTTTCGCGGCCATCGCCGTAGCGATCAAGCTTTCTTCGAAGGGACCGGTGCTCTTCAAACAGCAACGGCTAGGCCAGTATGGCAAGCCCTTCACGGTTCTGAAGTTCCGGTCGATGCGTACAGATTGCGACTCCAAGATTCACCAGCAATACGTCGAGCAGTTCATTGCTGGCCAGGTAGACGGGAATTCAGAAGAGGCAGCCAAACCGGTCTTCAAGATCCAGAAGGATCCGCGGATTACGTCTATCGGGCGGTTTATCCGCAAGACCAGCCTGGATGAACTACCTCAGTTCTGGAATGTACTGCGGGGAGATATGTCGCTCGTCGGCCCGCGCCCCCCTGTTGCTTACGAATTCCGCGCGTACGAGGTGTGGCACCGGCGCCGCGTGCTGGAAATCCAGCCCGGTATTACAGGTCTGTGGCAGGTGGAAGGGCGCAGTAGAACGCGCTTTGACGATATGGTGCGTCTGGATCTGAAATATGCACGTGCCTGGTCCATCTGGCTGGACTTAAAGATCCTAGCTCAGACGCCTGTGGCCGTGATTCAAGGTGATGGCGCGCACTAGCACCGCAGGGTTTGACACCCGATTCTTTCCGTCATAGGTCGGCCGAAACCAGGCCATGTATCCCCCAGAGCAAGGAAGCGAACCAACGAGTACACGTGTAATTGCTGCACGAAGCGCTGACGTCCCCAAGCTCCGCGTAGTCCCACTGAAGTCTCAAGGAGTTCCTCTATGCGTACCGGCGTGATTGGTTACGGTTACTGGGGGCCGAACATCGTTCGGAATTTCCACTCCCAAGACAACTGTGAAGTGGTTCTGGTAGCAGATCGCAACCCAAAGTGCGAAGGGCGGCTGAAAAAAATGTTTTCGTCCGTTGCCTTTACGACTGACGAAAACGAGATCCTGACATCACCGAACATTGACATTGTGGCGGTGGTCACTCCGGTTTGGACACACTACGAACTTGCAAAGCGTGCCTTGGAGAATGGCAAGCACGTGTTCGTCGAGAAGCCTTTTACAGACAATACCGCACAGGCGGAAGAATTGATTGAGCTGGCGGACTGCAAGAACCTGAAGATCATGGTGGACCACACGTTTTTGTTCACCGGTGCCGTCAAGAAGATTAAGGAACTGGTGGTGAAGAAAGAACTCGGGGATTTGTATTACTACGATGCCTTGCGCGTGAATTTGGGCCTTTTTCAACACGACGTGAACGTGATCTGGGACTTAGCCCCACATGATTTGTCGATCATGGATTATGTCATATCCGAAAAGCCCGAAGCGGTTGTGGCCACTGGAGAGACACACCTAAACGGCGTCGAAGACGTCGCTTTCATTACCGTCTATTTTCCCAAGCGGATCATTGCCCACGTCAACGTGAACTGGCTCTCACCCGTCAAGGTGCGGACAACCCTGATTGGCGGCGAGAAGAAAATGTTGGTCTGGAACGACTTGGAGGCCGACGAGAAGATCCGGGTTTACGACAAAGGCGTAAGCATGTCGGCAAACCCAAGCAACCTGCATCAGCTGCTGGTCAGCTATCGGTCCGGCGACATGTGGGCGCCGCAGCTGGAGCAGGTGGAAGCGCTCCGCGCCGAAACCAGCTATTTCCTCAAGTGCATTGAAGAGAACACGAAACCATTCAACGACGGACAAGCAGGTTTGCGTGTAGTTAAAATCCTTGAGGCTGCCGATCGATCGGTGCGCAGCCGGGGAGAGGCGGTGGTTCTGTGAGCGAGTACGTCTGCCTTGCGCCCAGCGTGAAATTAGGGAAAGACGTAAAGCTGTCTAAGTTCATCAACCTCTATGGATGCGAGATTGGCGATGAAACAAAGATCGGCGCTTTTGTGGAAATCCAGAAGAATGCCAGGGTGGGCCGCTGCTGCAAGATTTCCAGTCATACCTTTATTTGCGAAGGTGTGGAGATCGAAGACAACGTTTTTGTTGGGCACAGCGTGACGTTCATCAATGACACCTACCCGCGGGCGACCGCTCCCGGTGGCGGCCTGCAGACGGAAGCCGACTGGAAGGTTGAAAAAACAAGGATTTGCAAAGGGGCTTCGATCGGTTCCGGATCCACACTCCTGAGCAATATCACGGTTGGCGAAAGCGCCATTGTGGGAGCGGGCAGCGTGGTGACCAAGGATGTACCCGCGAACGCGATCGTAGCGGGGAATCCCGCAAAGTTCTTGAGATTTGTGAACGAGGAGAAAAAGTAGGCCATGGCTATTCTGACGAAAATACCGTTCCTGGATCTTGTGACGCCTCATCAAGAGCTCGAAGAGGAGCTCTTGGCGGTTGTCAAGAAGGCTTTCGGCACCGCAGGGTTTATTGGTGGGCCGATGGTTGAGGAGTTTGAACGGGAGTTCGCGGCCTTCTGCGGTGCGAAATACTGCGTGGGAGTGAATAGCGGAACCGACGCACTGCGATTTGCATTTATGGCGGCAGGTGTTGAACAGGGAGAGATCATCGTCACTGTTCCGCACACATTTATCGCCACGACAGAAGCGATCTCCCAAGCAGGAGCGCAAATCAGATTCGTCGACATTCATGAGCAGAGCTACACGATGGATCCAGCGAAACTGTGCGAATATCTGGAAACGCGCTGCCAGTTTGACAGCAGCAGTGGAAAGTTGATGGAGCGCGAATCAAAGCGCCGCGTGGCTGGAATAGTGCCTGTTCACCTCTACGGACAAACAGCCGACGTGGATCCAATTCTGGAACTTGCAGCCAAGTACAATCTCTTCGTGATTGAGGATGCATGCCAGGCGCACGGAGCGGAGTATTTCTCCAAGAAAGACAACGCTTGGAAGCGCGCGGGATCGATGGGCATGGCTGCGGCCTTTAGTTTCTATCCGGGCAAGAATTTAGGAGCTTGCGGAGAAGGTGGAGCAATCACAACGAACGATGCAGCCATGGCGGCCCGCATGAAGATGATTCGCGATCACGGCCAGGCGCGGAAGTACTACCACGACATCGAAGGCTACAATGGCAGGCTGGATTCCATCCAGGCGGGATGGCTTTCCGTGAAACTGCGGCATCTGGCGAATTGGAATGGATCGCGGCGCACGCTTGCCCATCGCTACCACGAACTATTCGACGAAGCCAAAGAGAGATTAATACTACCGTTAGAAGCCCAGTGGACACGAGGCGTTTACCATCTCTACGTGATCCGTGTGCACGATCGCCACGCGCTACAAGCGCACCTCACAGAAGCAGGCATTGGAACTGGAATTCACTACCCCATCCCCCTTCATCAGCAGAAAGCCTATCAGCGGCTAGGGTACCAGCCCGGAGACTTCCCCGTCACAGAACGCGTCGCTACGGAAATTTTGTCGCTCCCCATGTTTCCGCAATTGCTTCCAAACCAGCAGGACGAAGTTGTCAGCAGGGTCAAAGAATTCATCGGAGCGAGAGTAACCGCGACGTGCTAATTGTCCTCTGCTAGAGTCCGCAACCCTCATCCGAGCAGGTATTCTGGGATTGCAAAGCGAAGTTGAGTGGATATGCCTCGTATCGACAGGCTAGCGGCGCTGTATTTCTCTTTTCCTCTCACCCACTTCCTTGGACCGAGGCAAGGGACTCGCGTCCCTATCCTGATGTACCATAGCATTTCCGACAACCTTTTCGGGATATCGCATCCTTACTACCAAATCAATACGCTGCCGGCATTGTTCTCTCAGCAGATGCGTTGGCTCAGGAATTCTGGTTACCGGACAATGGGCCTCGAGGAAGCTTGGGTGGGTCTCGAATCGGGCAAGGACCTCTCCAAGACTGTGGTCCTAACTTTTGACGACGGTTACCGGGATTTTTATACCGATGCCCTCGACACGTTGAAACAGTGTGGCTTTACGGCAACGATTTTTCTGACTACTGACCGCATACGAAAACACTCGGCGCGCATTGAAGGTGCAGATTATCTGACATGGAGTGAGGTCAGGACTCTCCATGAAGAGGGGATGCACTTCGGATCGCACACGGTGACGCATGCGGATCTGCGCTCGATGTATCCTGATCAACTCGAGTACGAACTGGGACGCTCGAAGGAAATTATCGAGCAGAATCTTGGGATGCCAGTCGATTCGTTCTCTTATCCATTTGCCTTTCCGGAGGAGGATAAGAATTTCATGCGGTTCCTGGAAGATTTCATGAAGAACATAGGCTTCGAGTACGGTGTATCGACGATATTGGGTCGAGCCTGTAACAAGAGCAATCGATTTTTCCTTCCTCGTTTGCCAGTGAACAATGGGGATGACACTCTGCTGCTCCGTGCCAAGGTCGAAGGAGGTTACGATTGGCTTCACTGGCCACAACTGCTGAAGCATTGGATTTTTCACAATCCAACACTCATGCAGCCCGTGGGGCGGACCAGAGCTGTAAAGACCGCCCTATGATTCGATTCTGAGAAGGCGAAGGGCAGGCGAAGAAACGAGAACACCGTGAAGATTGTTTCCATCGTGGGTGCCAGGCCTCAGTTCGTCAAGGCAGCGGCCGTGAGCCGTAAACTGAGAGAACAGCATCAAGAGATCCTGGTGCATACAGGTCAACATTATGATTACGAGATGTGCGGCATCTTTTTTGATGGGCTTGAGTTGCCCAAACCCGATGCCAATCTTGGTATAGGCTCTGGTTCACACGGTTTTCAAACCGGCGCCATGCTCAAATCGATTGAAGATCTGCTACTTGACCAAAGGCCGGATTACGTACTGATTTACGGCGACACGAATTCCACTTTAGCTGGTGCGCTGGCGGCTTCCAAACTGTCCATTTGCATCGCTCATGTCGAAGCGGGGTTGCGGAGCTTCAATAGGCGGATGCCAGAGGAAATCAACCGTGTCGTGGCGGATCACCTCTCGAGCCTACTTCTGTGCCCGAGCGAAACCGCCGTCCGAAACTTGGCCAAGGAGGGTATCACCAACAACGTCCATCTTGTCGGGGACGTCATGCTGGACGTTCTCAATTGGGCGAGGCAGCGCACTGCGGCGGACGAGACAAAAGTTCTGAAGCGACTCGGCTTAAAGAAGAAAGAGTACTTGCTGGCCACCATTCACCGCAGCGAGAATACAGATGATATCCATCGCTTTACCGAGATTCTCAATGCACTCAATTCTATAGACGAGCCCATCATCTTTCCGGTCCACCCCCGCAGCCGGAAGGTCATGACCGAAATGGGGTTTCGTGCGAAGCCTAACCTAACTCTCATAGAACCAGTGAGTTACGTGGACATGGTGGCGCTGACTTGGTGGGCACGCCGGGTCCTGACAGACTCCGGCGGTCTTCAGAAGGAAGCGTATTGGCTGGGTATTCCATGCCTTACGTTGCGAAACGAAACGGAGTGGGTGGAAACAGTGGAATCCGGCTGGAATGTGTTGGTGGGGGCAAATCTGGGAAACATAGGCGAAGTCGTTAAGCGATTCGTACCACCGAGCAAGCGTCCAGAGTTGTACGGCGATGGTGTTGCTGCAGCTAGATGCGTCAATCTTCTTGGGGTTGGATCCGTGTCTGCGGGCCCGACCAGAAGGACAGAGTATGCAAACTCAAAATAGCCGGGCCAAACGCGGAGTCGCAGTTGTCGGAGTCGGGTACTGGGGCAAAAATCTAGTCCGGAATTTTCACGCATTGGGCGTGCTGGGGGCACTCTGTGACTCGGACAAGTTTCTCGCGGAGGATTATAAGAAGAAACACCCGGAAGTACAGTTTTACCCTAAATACAGTGAAGTGCTCGATGACACATCCATTAGCGGGGTCGTGTTGGCTACGCCGGCAGTGTCCCATTATGAGATGGCTAAAGCTGCGCTCGAAGCCGGCAAGGATGTTCTCGTCGAGAAGCCGCTGGCAATTGATGTGAAGCACGGCGAGGAACTTGTGAAACTGGCAGAATCCAAGAGCCGGATTCTGATGGTCGGCCACATTCTCCGCTACCACCCCGCTATCTTGAAACTGCAGAAACTCATCCATGATGGGCATCTAGGAAAGATCAATTACCTTTACTCCAATCGTTTGAATATCGGGAAAATCCGAACGGAAGAGAATATTCTCTGGAGTTTTGCTCCGCATGATATCTCGGTCATGCTGTCACTTCTAAATGAATTGCCGTCGCAGGTCTCCTGCAGGGGAGGCGCGTACCTGAGCAGCGGCGTGACCGACGTCACCCTGAGCCATTTCGAATTCCCGAGCGGTGTCCAGGCACACATCTTCGTGAGCTGGCTGCACCCCATCAAGGAGCAAAAGCTTGTCGTTGTCGGTTCTGAAAAGATGGCAGTGTTCGACGACACGGCCGAACACAAGCTGGTTCTGTACCCACATAGAGTCGAATGGAAGAACCGGATTCCCACGGCCGTAAAAGCCGACGGCGAAAACGTTGAACTGGAAAATCTCGAGCCGCTCCGGGCGGAGTGTCAACATTTCCTCGATTGCATGGATTCCCGCACCTCTCCTGTCAGCGATGGCGTCGAAGGCTTACGAGTTTTGCGTGTTCTGGATGCCTGCCAGCGTGCGTTGCGGAATGGAGGAGTTGCCCCGGAAGCGCCGAATGCGAAGAGCGAGAAGAAGGAGCGTGCCTATTTCGTCCATGACTCCGCTTACGCGGATGAGGGAGCAGAAATCGGTGCCGGAACCAAAATTTGGCACTTTTCTCACGTCATGAAGGGCGCAAAGATCGGCGACCGTTGCGTAATTGGACAAAACGTAAACGTCGATGGCGGAACGGTAATCGGAAATAACGTCAAGATTCAGAACAACGTGTCCGTGTACACGGGAGTAGTGGTGGAGGATGATGTGTTTCTAGGCCCCTCTTGTGTGTTGACCAATGTCAGCAACCCACGGTCGCAAGTGAATAGGCACTCGCTCTATGAAACCACGCGGCTCAAACGCGGCTCTTCGATTGGCGCGAATGCCACCATCGTCTGCGGCCTGACTGTCGGCCGTTACGCGTTTGTCGGCGCCGGTTCTGTGGTGACGAAGGATGTACCTGACTTCGCCCTTGTGGTGGGGAATCCAGCTCGCCAGATTGCCTGGATGAGTCGGCACGGGCACAAACTCCAAATGCCAGACGCAAATGGCGTGATGATCTGTCCAGAGAGCGGATATCGTTACAAGGAAATTCAGCCCGGTGTCCTCCGGTGTCTCGACCTCAACGAAGAAGAACCTTTGCCCGCCGAGCTGAGCAAAGGCACCAAATCCTACAAGCAAGTAAAAGAGGAGAACAAATATGCAGGTACCACTACTCGATCTTAAAGCACAGTATTCCACCATAAGGAGCGAGATCGAGGCTGCCATTGCGGAGGTGATGGAGTCCCAGCACTTTATCCTGGGCCCGAAGGTGGAGGAGTGCGAGAAGGCGATCGCGAAGTATTCCAGATGTCAATATGCTGTCGGAGTCACATCAGGCAGTGACGCACTATTGGCGTGCCTTATGGCTGAAAACATTGGCCCTGGGGATGAAGTGATCACCACCCCGTATACTTTTTTTGCCACAGTTGGTGCCATCTCGCGTTTGGGCACCACGCCGGTGTTTGTGGATATCGACCCGCTTACCTACAACATTGACACGGCCCAGATCGCAGAGAAGGTCACAAGTAAAACGCGGGCAATCATTCCTGTGCACCTCTATGGACAAATGGCTGAGATGGACGCGATCATGACTTTGGCAGAGCGGCATGGATTTATTGTGATTGAAGATGCTGCCCAGGCGATCGGGTCCGAGAACAACGGCCGTCGCGCAGGATCTATAGGTCACTACGGCTGTTTTTCGTTCTTTCCTTCAAAGAACCTCGGTGCTGCTGGTGATGGAGGCATGATTGTAACCAACGATGCGCAACGCGCGGAGAGGTTGAAGGTATTGCGAGCGCACGGGTCCAAGCCCAAATACCATCACAAGCTGGTTGGAGGCAATTTCCGGCTGGACGCGCTGCAGGCCGCCATCGTGTCGGCAAAGCTTCCACACTTGGATGGGTGGACGGCCGACCGCCAAAGAAATGCAAAATTGTATGGCCGCCTTTTTGCTGAAGCAGGTTTGGCGGGGACTGATCATGGAACATCAAGCGTCGTATTGCCGAGGGTTGTCATGAACCGGCATATTTTTAATCAATACGTGATTCGCGTTTCCCGGCGCGACCAATTGCAGGCAACTTTGAAGCAGCGCGGGATTGGCACTGAAGTGTACTACCCTGTCCCGATGCACACTCAGGAGTGCTTTGCGTATCTGGGCTATCATGCCGGAGATTTCCCGGAAAGCGAACGAGCAGCGCAGGAAACCCTAGCCATTCCGATCTACCCTGAACTTTCTGAGGCACAACTCCGGTACGTCGTCGATTGTATCCGCGATTTCGTTTTAGAAGGCGATCCGACCGGACCCGCTTCGAAAAAGGCAGCCTTGGAATCATCGAGAGCTTAGTTGCTTACTGATACCGTGATTGGGGTCATCTCCAAAGCCGACCAGAAGGATGCAGTCGAGGAGTTCTTCGAACTTTTTAAGACCCCATGGGAGTTCTACAAGCCGGGGCGTGCCTACGAGGTCGTCTTAGCAACGACCGAGGACGTTTCCGAGGTTGATGCGCGACTGCTGCTCCTTTATGGAGCTGAACCCAGAAACGTAGACAAGCTCAGCGGTATCGTTATCCGCTCAAAACATCTTGGCGGAACGCTTAGTTATGGGAGTGTCGCTGTCCCCATCTACGGCGAATTAGCCACATTCGAGAAAAACAAAGAATGCGAGCCGTACATCCAAACGTCGCTCGGCATCGTTAGTCTTCGGGCGACCACTGTCAATGGCACCACAACCATACGCTTTGGATTTGACCTCATCCAGGAAATCAAGTTCCTACTCACGACGGGCCAGCCTGCAGACTGGGCCCAAGTTCCTACTCTCGATCTCCATATCCAAATGCTCAAGAACTCGATCCTAGCGGAGGGGATTCCCATCCTGGAGATTCCGCCGCTTCCTTCCGGTTACAATTTTACGGCATGTCTGACCCACGACATCGATTTCATTGGCATACGCCAACACCTTCTTGATCATACGATGTTCGGTTTTCTGTATCGGTCCACGGTTGGCGCAATTCGAAACGTTTTTAGAGGCAGGCTCTCGCTCCGCCGGTTCTTTGATGTCCTGCGTTCAGCCGTGTCTCTACCTTTCGTGTATCTCGGCTGGGCAAAGGATTTCTGGAGCCCATTCGCGTGGTATCTACGAGTCGAAAAAAACCTACCCGCAACCTATTATCTGATCCCATTTAAACGCACGATTGGCGACCATGTGCCCGGTCCCCACGCTTCGCGACGTGCCACCGCCTATGACGTAAGTGATCTGCAAGATTGGATGCCGATTCTTCAGAAAGAAGGGTGTGAACTGGGCGTCCACGGCATTGATTCCTGGCACAGTGTCGAAAAAGGGCGAGCGGAGTTGAGCCGGCTTGCCACCGTTACCGGTGAGAGCAGAGTTGGTATCCGAATGCACTGGCTAATGCAGAACAGGGACACGACATCGGTGCTGGAGAGGACTGGCTACGAGTACGATTCAACGGCGGGGTACAATGAAACCATCGGCTACCGAAATGGGACCTCGCAGGTTTTTCGTCCCCTAGGGGCCCGAACACTGTTGGAACTGCCCATGCACGTCCAGGACGGGACCTTGTTTTACCTCAACCGACTGGATCTCTCCGAATCCCAAGCGCACAAGCGTTGTATGGATCTAATCGCAAACAACCAGAAATTTGGGGGGATATTTACCGTTATTTGGCATGATAGAAGCCACGGGCCGGAGCGATTCTGGGGTGACTTCTACGTTGGGTTAGTTCAGGCTCTGAAATCCTCCGGGGGATGGTTTGCAACTGGAGCGCAGGCAGTCCGTTGGTTCAGAAAGCGCCGCCAAGTGCGCTTCGAACGCCTGGAACGAGGCGAAGGCGTGCGGGTAAGCCCTCATTGTGATGGGGGACTGGGTTTGCCGTCCCTGCGTCTGCGAGTATATCGACCGCTCGATTCGACGAGCCGGGCAGAGCCTTCCCGAGAAGCGGCATTTAGCTTTGCAGACATTCCTTGGAATGCAAAGGAACGTGTCGAATATGATGCCATGCTCAACCATCCCCCGAATTATCAAAGTAGCTTTTCGTAAGGTCGCGGAGCGCTCTTTCAGATGCGGAATGTCTGCCTGGTAGTTCAAAACGTCTACGATTTTGATGTTCGTGTCCGACGTAAAGCCGAAGCGCTCGTCGCGGCCGGGTTTTCTGTCGATGTACTGGCATTGGCTCCGGCGAGTGGTGAAAGAAACTACGTTCTCGAGGGGGTGGACGTTCATACGATCTCGCTGGGCAAGAAGAGGGGATCCCTTGCGCGGTATATTTTCGAATACACAGCATTTTTTGTTTGGGCCTTCTTCCGTGTCACTGGTCTCATGCGCCGCCGGCATTTTGCTCTCATCGATGTCAACACCCTGCCCGATTTTTTGATCTTCGCGGTTGTGCCTGCTAGGTGGATGGGAGCCAAGCTGCTCCTGGACATGCACGAAATCACCCCTGAGTTCTATGTTTCAAAGTACGGGATAGCGCAGGACTCATGGATCGTTCGTTTTCTTCAATTTCAGGAGAAAATCAGCTTCAACTTCGCGGATCACGTGCTCACCATCAACGCACCGATCCAGGATCTGATGGTCAATCGCGGATTACCCCTTGCCAAATCGACCGTGATCATGAATGCGGCGGATGAAGCCCGCTTCGCATCAAGTGTGTGTTTGCCAGCCAATGAGGGGAATTCCGATGTTTTTGCCATGATGTACCACGGCACACTGACTTCCATCTATGGTCTGGATATCGCCATTGAAGCCTTCCATATTGCACAGCAAGATATGCCGGGAGCGGAGTTGTGGATTCTTGGGCCCGGGCCGGAACGCGCTGCGCTTGGGGAACTTGCACAAAAACATGGTTTAACTTCCAAGGTCAAACTGATTGGACAGGTGCCTCCCGACGAAATTCCTGCCTGGCTAAAAAAGTGTACTGTGGGCGTTCTGCCAATCCGGCGCGACGTTTTTCTCGACTTTGCATTCCCCAACAAACTTCCAGAGTTCATTATCACCGGGAAGCCCGTACTGATGTCTCGGTTGAAGGCCATCCAGCATTACTTCAGTGACGAGGCCCTGGCTTACTTCGAACCGAACAATGCGGCCGATTTGGCGAATCAGATGGTTCGGCTTTATCGAGATCGTAGTCTGGGGGCGCGGCTTGCGGCAAAAGCGCAACGGGAATACTTGCCGATCCGTTGGGAGGTAATGAAAGAAAGGTATTTGTCCTTGATCCGGGACCTCACCAAAATGAACACCATGGTTTCCCACCCGACGCAAGCATCTCCGGAGATTTTCAAGTCTTGAACAACAAAGCTCAAGGAAATGTTGCCGAAGAGCGCTTCTGCAACACCGAGGAATTGTGGGCTTCTGTCAACAAATTCTGTTCATGGCTTTCTGATGTAAAGGGCGTTAGTTACGATCCCTACGATATTATGGGCACTCGCTACGGAAAATTGGCAAGAGGCCTGTTCTATAAGAAAAACCCTGTGGGCTTTGCCATGACCACGCCGCTGATCTTGATGGAAATGGTTTGCCCTAGAGCCCGCGGGTTGTTCCTGAAGAAAGAGCATTATGCAACAGCGGATGCGCAATTGGCCCTGGCATTCCTTAATTTATATGAAGCGAGTAAGGACAGACCGTTCGACGAAACTGCATCCGGGGGCGGCCCCAATCAGTCGGGTGAGCAGTGGCTCAACAAAGCCAAGGATCTTGCAACGGAGTTACTGAAGCAGAGTATTCCCGGCTACCGCGGTTATTGCTGGGGTTATCCATTCGACTGGCAGAATGTGAACGGGTTAATGCCCAAGGGGACCCCGCACATCACCGCAACCCCGTATTGTTACGAAGTGTTTACCAAGCTCTACGACTTGAGTGGCGAGGATCACTACCTCGAAGTAGCTCGTTCCATCATGGCCTTTGTCTCGGAAGATTTGAAAGATACACCGACCGGGAACGACTCAGCGGCATCTAGCTATACTCCGCACGACCGAGGGAAAGTCGTCAATGCGAGCGCCTATCGAGCGTTCTTGCTTTTTGATGCCGCCGCGCGGTTTCACGATGACACCTTTCGCACAAAGGCATGGAAGAACCTACGCTTCATCCTGAAGAGCCAGCAGGATGACGGCTCCTGGTTGTACGCCATCGACAACCCAGCGGAAGCCTTTATCGATCATTTCCATACGTGCTTTGTGCTAAAGAATCTGTACAAGCTTAACTGCCATCTGCAGAGCCCTGAGGTCCGCCAAGCGATCCAACGCGGCTATGAATGGTATAGGCGGGCTCTGTTTGACGAGGAAGACAATCCGAGGTCCTTTGCCATTGCCCCACGGCTCCAGATCGTTCGCCTTGAGATGTATAATTTCGCGGAGGCGATTAGCCTGGGAGTGCTCCTCCGGCATGATATCCCGGAAGCTTTCTCTCTTGCCAAGACCCTCGCTGCACGATTAATACGCCGCTATGAACTTCCCGCGGGCCATTGGGTGACGCGGGTCTACCTTGGCGGAGTCAGGCACACCGTCCCGTTTCTCAGATGGCCACAATCCCAGTTGTTTCTCGCACTGACGAACTTGCTTGCTGCTGCGTAGGCTGGAAGAAGTATATTACTACGTAGTATATTTACGGCACACAATGACTGAGCGAATACATCCACCGGGACCGAGGGCTACAGAACTAGGGCTGGGTAGTTACCGGCTCCACCACGTAGGGATCGTAGTGCGCAACCTTGAACAGGCCGTAGCGGGCTACGTGGGTGAGTTTGAGTTTCAGGAATCGACCCTGCCGTTTGCCGACCAGGCGCAGCGGGTGCGGGTCGCATTTGTTCGCGTGAGTGGCGACGCGTGGCTGGAATTCATCGAGCCGGTGGGAGCGGACAGTCCCGTGACGCAGTTCCTGGCCAAGACCCGGGGTGGCTATCATCACGTGGCGTTCGAGGTGGCCGACATCGACGCGGCGGTGCGAAAGTTCGAGGCGGAGCGGGCTGTGGTGGTATGCCGCCCGGTGATAGGATTTCAAGGAAGACGCGTGGCTTTCCTGTTTCCGAACTTGCAGCCGAGCCTGTTGACCGAGTTGGTTGAGCCGCGTCCCAACACCCAGGATGGGGGAAGCTAGGCGACCGATGAGCATGAAGCACAGGCTGCCATGTGATAAACACCCGACCACGAATCATACAACTACTAGAATTCAGACAGAGGGAGGCCAGACAGAGAGATGGCTGACGACGTGGTGGTAGAAATCCTGCGCAACGCGCTGGATCTGGAAGAGGATTTCGTGATGAGTGATACGACGCGACTGGAGGAAATTCCGAACCTGGACTCAATGGGTCGAGTCCGTCTGGTGCTGGAGCTCGAGAAGGTTCTGGGCGCCCCTCTGAGCATGGATCAGATTATCGGGATCGAGTCGATTGGCCACATCCGCGACCTACTGGCGGCAAAGGGAAAACTCCCTATCGAGGGTTGAAGTGGAAACACTGCTAGCGCACTTGCTAACGATCGCCAAGAATCACCCAGAGAGAATCGCACTGCGATTTGGGGCCGAAGCAGTAACGTACGAGGAGTTCCGCGTGCGGATTCTGACGACGGCGACACGCTTACGTGCTTTGGGCGTGAGCGAAGGCGACCGGGTCCTGATCTGTGCGAGTAACACACCCTCGGTTCCGATCCTATACTTTGCCGTGCACGCACTCGGGGCGATAGCGGCCCCTGTTTCCCCCGACACACCGGAGAGTGTACTAGTGGCGCTCGCGATGGACGCTGAGGCGAAACTCGCGGTGGTCGAGAAGACGGTCAACGGGGTACCCTGCGCGGTGGTCTCGCCGGCGGCCGTGACCGCTTGGACGGCTGGCGACGAAGAGATACAGCCGTTATGCCGCAGCGATGCGATCGCTGACTTGCTCTACACTACGGGAACAACTGGGCGAAAGAAAGGCGTCGTGTTGACGCAAACCAACGTCCTGGCAGCGGCGCGCAACATTACGGCGTTTGTGGGAAATGGGCCGGAAGACGTGGAAGTGGTACCCCTGCCGCTTAGCCATTCCTTCGGTCTGGGGCGCTTGCGGTCCCTGGCGGTCACGGGCCATACGCTCGTGTTAGAGCCCGGAGTGGGCACGGGAGCGCCGGTGTTAAAGCGCATTCTGGATACACGGGCGACGGGGCTGGCGCTGGTGCCGGCCGGATTCGACATCCTTCGGCGTGTGACGGGAGATGTATTGGGACAAGCCCGGGAACATCTTCGCTACATCGAGATCGGCAGCGCACTGATGAAGCCGGAAACGGGTCACTGGCTCACGAAGCTGCTGCCGCACACCCGCATTTGCCATCACTACGGGTTGACTGAGGCCTCGCGAGCGGCCTTTATTGAGTACCACGGCGATGCCCACAAGCTGGGTACGGTCGGACGGGCGGCACCAAACGTCGAGATCGTCATCTGTGATGAGCAAGGCCGGCGACTGCCGCCAGGCGAGACTGGGGAAGTGGTGGTGCGTGGTGGAATGGTGATGCGGGAGTACTGGAAACAGCCGGAACTAACCCGACAGGCTTTTTGTGCGGAAGGACTGAAGACAGGTGACATCGGCTTCCTGGATACCGACGGCTACTTAAACCTGCTTGGCCGGCGAGGCGATCTGATCAACGTGGGCGGGCGCAAAGTGGCGCCGGATGAGATCGAAGATCTCCTCTGCCAGTTGAAAGGCGTTCGGGATGCTGGCTGCGTGGGCGTGCCGGACGAGCTGCTGGGCGAGTGTGTAAAGGCATACCTGGTGGCCGACCGGGAGATCTGTCGAGCCGAAGTGGTAGCGTTTCTGCGACCTCGGTTGGAAGAATGGAAAATCCCGCAGACCGTAGAGCGGATTGCGTGCATTCCGAGAACGAACTCGGGCAAGATTCAACGACAGACGCTGAGGAGCGCGAAGGAGGCGGAGTGGACGACCTGAGAGCAATGAGATTGCGCATGCTAAAGCGCGTGCTGGGGCCGCCAGAAGTGTGCATTGGGGCAGGAAGCCTGGAACGAATCGGGTGTCTTGAGCCGGCGAGAGTGCTTGTCGTCACCAGCAGCCGCACGCGGCTGAGCGGTGTGCTTGAGAAGGTGACACAGCAACTGAAGGGCGCTTCAGCTTGGGAGGTTCTGGAACTTGCGGCTGGCGAACCGAAGGCGGCGGTAATCCAGGCGATGCGGCCAAGCGTGGAAGCGTTTGCACCTCAGCGGATCGTGGCGATTGGCGGCGGATCGGTGTTGGATGCGGCGAAATTCCTGTGGGCGCAATTCGAACATCCGGATCTGATCCTGACGGGCGCATCGCCCGTGGCGATTGGGGGGCTTCGACAGAAAGCGCGATTTATTGCGGTTCCAACGACGGCCGGCAGTGGTTCGGAAGCGTCGCAAGCTGCCGTCTTGTCCAGGGAGGATGGAGTCAAGATTCCGTATGTTTCTCCTTACTGGGTGCCGGACATCGTGATTCTCGATCCCACGCTCACCACCAGCCTGCCGCGTGAAATAACCGTGGCGACGGGGTTCGATGCACTTACGCATGCCGTTGAATCCGCAGTATCCAGCCTGGGCAATTCGTTCTCGAGAGCGCTGGCAGCAACCGCGGTAAGGCTCGTGGTGAGGCACTTGCCAGTGGCAGCGGAAAATCCCAACGATCTAACAGCCCGGGAGGGGATGCTCGAAGCTGCGTTTTTTGCTGGCATGTGCCAGAGCACGGCATCCACAGGCGCCGCGCATGCGTTGTCGCACGCAACTTCAAAATTGTTCGGCGCGCCGCACGGGGCATCCACGGGTTTCTACCTATTGCCGACCATGCGTTGGAATCGCATGAAAAGTGCGACTGTATACGACGACCTGGCAATCGGTTGTGGACTGCGCGACGGCGCTGCGCTGGTGGGAGTGTTAGCGGAGTTGGCCGGGCGATTAGGTGTGCCGCAGAGTTTCAACGAATTTTTTGCCAAGACGTTGGACGCTTCCGAGAAACAGGCTGTGGCGGAAGTCGCGAGTAAAGATGTTTGTCTTCGCACAAATGCCAACCGGATGAAGCTGCCGGATTTGGTGCAACTTCTCAACGAGATCGGATAGAAGACCTTGGGAGTAATTGACGAACTGCTGCGGCAGCCTCCGTATGCGACGCGGCCCGGCGAACTTCAAAATCTCCTCCGGGCAGCCGTGCAGGAAGCGATCGGACATCACTGTGAGCACTGCCCCGCGTTCAACCGCTGGTACCGGAAGCAAGGGGTAGATCCTGCCGCTGAAATCAAAGATTTGGCTCAGGTGCCATTCTTGCCGGTTTCGATTTTCAAGCGGATGTCGCTGGAATCGGTCGGCGAACAGGACGTGGTGCGGATACTAAGATCAAGTGCAACCTCGTCGCAGACGCCAAGTCGCGTAGTGCTTGACCGGATGACACGTGACCGACAGATGCGCACGCTCGGAACCCTGCTGAGCGCGTTGATGGGGCCCATGCGACGGCCCTTTGTGGTGCTCGATGCAGCCCCGCAACAGGGTGGCGACGTCGAGTTATCAGCACGAGTGGCAGGATTGCGCGGCTATCTGATGATGGCAAGCGAGACCCATTACGTCCTGGAGCGCCAAAACGGACGGATGGTGCTGGACACAGAAAAGCTGGCAGCCTTGCTCGAGAAGTTTCGCTCGCAACAAGCCCCTGTGTGCTTCCTCGGTTACACCTACATGCTGTTCCAATACGTAGTTGCCCCTCTGCTGCGCGCGGGCCGACAGTTCGCGCTTCCGGCCGGGAGCATGGTGCTGCACTTCGGTGGCTGGAAGCGACTCGCTGGACAAGCGGTAGACCGCGAGCGGTTGAATTCAGAGCTCTCTCAAGTCTTCCTCTCTCCCGACCCTTGCATACGCGACGCTTATGGATTTACAGAGCAATTGGGAATTATCTATCCAGACGACGGCCATGGCGTGAGGTTGGCGCCTGTCTACTCCGAGGTCATCGTTCGAGACCCGATTTCGCTCGAATCCTTGCGCGATGGAGTGCCGGGATTGCTTGAGTTCATCACCCCGCTGCCGAATAGCTACCCCGGCATCGCTCTTTTGCTTGATGATGTGGGGCGGATTGTGTCGCGTGGCAAGGGCGAGGGCGGCAGGTTTGGTACGCGATTCGAGGTCATTGGACGGGCGCAGGGAGCGGAAATTCGCGGGTGTGGAGACACGCTGCCGGAACAAATCTACCAGGTACGGGCCTGACGCGGGGACGTGATGAAGATTTTTGTACTCTTTGACGAGCGAGGCCGGCACATCGAACCGGCCGGGAATCCCGACGACTCCCCGATGGAGGCTAGCCCCGATCGACTTGTGGAGGGTCTCAAAGTTGGCCAGGAACGGTTGCGGTCCGCGCCGATCGACGATTTGATCGGCTTGTGTGATGCGGCTGGTCAGGCATGGACCATGCCTGGCAGCGACGTAGCGCGAATGATCAGCAGTTTGTCCATCGGGTTTCTTCCCTTGTGGTTGCGTCGCGCCAACCTGGAACCTCTGGTTGCGCAAGCGTTCCGGGGGAATATCAAGGCCATTGACAGATTCGTTTCCAACGGTGGCGGAAATGGACGAAAGCACCGGGCGCAACCGCGCGGAATCCTGGTGCATTGGGTGGCGGGAAATGTCCCGCTGTTGGGGATGATTTCCCTGCTTCAAGGCCTCTTGAGCAAAAACGCGAATCTGGTGAAAGTTTCACGCCAAAATGCAGGCATTCTGCCGTTTTTTCTGGATGCCCTCAGAAAGGTACGCTACCGGCGGCCGGACGGCACGGAAGTTTCCGGTACCCTCCTCACGGACGCCGTGCGAGCCATCTACATGGACCACGAGGATCCGGCTGCAGCCGCGCTATCGACACTGGCGGATGTGCGAGTTGCGTGGGGCGGACGGGAAGCGGTGGAAGCCATCATGAACCTGCCGCGGCGCTTTGGCACCGAGGATATTGTGTTTGGGCCGAAAACTTCGTTTGTGGTTGTAGGGTCTGAAATACTCAATGGCCCGGAAGGGGCGCGACGGGTAGCCTCACTTGTGGCCCGAGACACAGTGGCGTTGGGCCAACGCGGATGCAATTCCCCTCATACGGTGTTTGTTGAGCGAGGTGGACAGGTGACGCCTGAGGCGTTTGCCCGGCTGCTCGGAGAAGAGCTCAGCCGGTCCGCCCGCCAAGTGCCGCCGGATACGGCCCCCCAGGAGGCTTTTCAGATCTTATCCTGGCGCGCTGAGTACGACATGCGAGGTCAAGCCTGGTACGGTGATGGCGTCCGCTGGAGCGTTTTCTACAGCGACGAGGACCGCGGACTCGCTACGCCCTGTTATGGGAGAACGCTATTCGTGCGCCCTGTGGACGATGTGCTCGATGTGGCGGCATTTTGTTCGATCAACACCCAAACCGCCGGATTGGCCCTCGGCGAGCGCCGGCTCAAAGTGGCAGAGGCGCTGACTGCGCGAGGCATCGAACGTTGTCCCGAAGTTGGCCACATGTCCTTGTACGAGGCGCCTTGGGACGGCATGTACCCGATGGACCGCATGGTGCGCTGGGTTTCGGCCTGAAGAACAGTACTTGCTGAGCTACCTTCCTCGTGAAAGAGGCGGATCCCCAAGAAGGTTGCCGCCGGATTTGCGATAATCGTTGAGTTCATGTCCACGTCTTTATTCAGGCGGGTAAGCAATCGGGGTCTTCATCTGTTGGCTAGATATTTGCCGGGAGCGACGAGTATTCGTCCTTTCTTGCATCGCTTGCGCGGCGTGAAGATCGGGAAAAATGTTTTCATCGGGGACGATGTGTATCTGGAGAACGAACACCCTGACGCGGTGGAAATTCAGGATGGCGTGCACATCAGCGTACGGGCCATCATCCTGGCGCACACCCGGGGCTGCGGAAGAATCGTGATCGAAAGGGACGCCTTTATCGGCATAAACAGTGTGATTGCCACCTCGGGGAACAAAACCTTGCGCATTGGTGAGAGCGCGGTGATTGGGGCGGGAATCGTTGTTACTCGCGACATTCCGGCGCGTGCCTTTATCGCCGGCGAGACACCGAAGCCGATCGCAAGCGTTGGTGTTCCGTTGACCAAGGCCGAGACGGTCGAGGATTTTGTGCGCGGGCTATCGCCGGTTCGGCCCGCAAAGCCGTCAAAGCCGTAGGTCATTGCTTGCAAGCCATCACCAACTGGCCTTGTAAAAAGAAAAATCAGTTTCTCCAATAAGGTTTGGAGCTTCAGATTTGTTTGGATTAGTAAGGTGATTTTAGGCAAACAAATGGCCCCTTTCGCAAAAAGTGTCGCCGTCCTCACGGGAATGGCGCCAAAACCTTCGGAAGCCAACGCTCAGAAGATCACGAAATTTCTCGGCGCCGATGTAGAGCGTGTGCCGGTCGCGGCGCTGCGCAGCATTGAATCGCTTAGGGAAGCCCTGCCGCCGTGCAGTGCAGTGATTGTTCACATTGACACGCTTGCCGAACTGGCCGAGTCGCTTAACACCGGAGCGAACGGTCTTCTAGAAATCGCTCATCATTCATTTCACGTTTTCGTCTATGGATGTGACCCAAACAAACGATACGAGCCGATTCTTAAGACGCTTTCTGCAGGTACTCTCGTCGGCTTTAAGGAGCTTCCGACGACCGATCTTTCGTTTAGCGTTTCGCGCGAATATCGGCAACAGTGCGGTCCCTTTTCTGGATTGAAATTCCCGAAGGCAGAGCCCGGAAGGGACGCGGGTTTTGTGGAAAGCGAACCGAGCGACAAGAAGGACGTATTCATCCGGGCTGGCGGGCAGGCCTTTTTTGTGCGTGTAAAGCTCGGCGCATCGGATATGTATTTCGCGGCTTGCGGTGAGTTGGGAAATCTGGAAGAAGAGATCGATTCTGAACTGGGATTGCTTTCCTGGTTTTCGATGCTGGCGCCGATCATTATCTTTCTTCGAAGCGCACTGGGAGATCAACTCTGGCACAGTGACAACCCGCGAGCGTGCTTCATCATCGACGATCCATTGTTGAAACGGAGATATGGGTTCCTGAATTATTCACGACTCCTGGAAACGATGGAAGAGCAGAAGTTCTGCGCGAGCATCGCGTTTATCCCTTGGAATTACCGGCGATCGCATAAGGAGATCGTTGATTTATTCGCGTCAGCTCCGGCCTCATTGTCACTCTGCACGCATGGATGCGATCACACCCGAGGGGAATTCGTGGCTGCTAGCTACGAATTGTTGTCTCACAAAGCCCAGTTAGCCCTGGAGAGAATGCGGGTTCACCAGGAACGCTATGGTCTGCGCTTTGACGAAGTGATGGTCTTTCCCCAGGGACTATTCTCTTGCGAAGCGCTCAAAGCGCTGGGCGATTGTGGATACCTGGCCGCAGTGAATACCTCTCTCTGCGCATCGGACATGGTGCGACCGCTGACCCTGGGTGAAATTGTGGACGTTGCGGTCACCAGGTTTGGACAGATGCCCTTGTTTGTGCGGCACTACCCGAGGGATGTAGCAGAATTTGCATTTGACCTTTTTCTTGGAAAGCCCGCCCTGCTGGTGGAACATCACGGCTATTTTCGGAATGGCTATGAGGAATTAAGGACCTTCGTAAGCCAGGTGAACCAGTTAGATGAGCGACTCGAATGGCAAAATCCGGCAACCATCTGTTCTCAAGCTTGCCTTCAGAAGGCGACCCCTGCGGGCGAGGTGCGAGTGCGGTTTTACACGAACCGGTTTCGACTAACGAACACAGGAACCAATGTCCGGACTTATTACCTGGAGAAGCGCTGGGCGGTCGATGGACCGTGGCCCGGCGCGAAATGGAACGGCCGCGAGTGTCCGGTAGAACTGAAAGACGGCACCCTATCCATTACCGTGACTTTAGCCCCCGGTGAATCCGCTGAGATCAGCGTCGTTCCGGCGGGCCAAGAAAAGCCCCGGGCACGGGCTTGGAAGCCGTCGAACGGGCATAACACCCGGGTACTTGTTCGCCGCATTTTGTCTGAAATTCGTGACGATTATGTGGAGACAAATAGTCTGTTGAACAAGCTTTTATCAAATGCGCGCAAGGAAAAGCAGTTTGCAAGGTGACTACACTAATTGAAGGGTCATTCCGAATCTGGCAAGGAGCATCGTCCTTGATTGAATTCCTTTTTACCATCGACTACGAAATCTTTGGCAACGGGACCGGTGCGCTAAATGAATTGGTGTACGAGCCTGCGAGGCGCCTGAAGCAGCTGTTTGAGGATCACAGCGCCAGGTTTGTCGCGTTCGTAGAAGTTGCGGAATTTGAAAGAATCGACGCCTTTGGAACTGATGCAGCCATCGAGTTGGTAAAGAAACAAATCTCGGACTTTCATCGAGACGGTTTTGAAATAGCCCTCCACCTGCACCCACAGTGGTCGAACGCTCGGTATGAGAAAGGACAGTGGATTCTGGATTTGAGCGAATACAATCTCTGCTCCTTGCCCAAAACGAGAATCGCCGAAATTGTGGATGTGTCGCTGAATTATTTGCGACATGTGATCGATCAGCCGGCGTTCACACCCCTTTCGTTTCGTGCAGGTAACTGGTTGTTTCAGCCGACCAATACCGCGGCCAGCGTCTTGGGCGAGAGGGGCATCAAGATCGACTCATCGGTTTTCAAAGGCGGGCTGCAGCGCAAACATGGCTTGGATTACCGGCCCGCCCTGAAGAACGGCTATTTCTGGCCGTTCAGCAGCGACGCGAACCGCCTTGATGGAGAAGGATCGTGGATTGAAGTACCCGTCTACAGCCAGATGGTTCCTTTCTGGAAGATGGTAACTCCAAAGCGTATGGCCTTCACGAATACATGCGGTACATCCGATCACGGTACACGCGAGAAATTAGTCCGCGCAGCCGACTTTCTACGGTTTCTTTATCCGCTCAAACTTGATTTCTGCCGCATGACACATCAAGAATTCACGACAATGTTGGATCGAGTGATTCGGGAGGATCAAGTAGACCCGGACTCGTATCGACCGATTGTCGCCATCGGCCATACGAAAGATCTTATGGATTTTGATGCCGTCGATTCCTTCCTGTCCTATTTAAGAAACAAACGAATCAACATCTCCACGTTTTCCGAGATCTATTCAAGACTGAGGAGAGTTATTGGGGCAATGGATGCCGCCGGATGCGCACAGAGTCACACGAATTAAGGTGATAGTGCATTAAGACAAATCTACTGAATTGCAAGAGCGATCTGAAGCGTCCCTTCGCTATAATTTAGCTTTAGATGTGAAGTTTCAAGATGTTGCGAAGCAAGAGCCAACCAGGAGACCGAATGGACTACCACCATCATGCGCGACTCACGATTTACAGTCGAGAGCAACTCGCAAAGAGCGTTTTGGCAGGGGAATTGAGCTTGAACTCGGTCGCGGCCGAGTTCAAGCTCAGCCGACAGTCGGCCGCCAAGTGGGTCCGCCGCTTCCGTGAAGGTGGTTCCACAGCTCTGCGCGATCTGTCTTCTCGTCCGTATCGCTCACCCCGTCGTATTTCCGCCGAAACGGTCGCCCGCATCGAACAACTGCGTCGCCAGCGCTGGACCGGCGTACGCATCGCGCAAACCACCGGTTTGAGCCGGGCTACCATTAGCCGCGTGCCGACCCGTCTGGAGCTCAATACCGCCCGCGCACTGGAGCCCACCGTGGCCATCGTTCGTTACGAGCATCCCGCTCCCGGCGATCTGCTGCACATCGACATCAAAAAGCTGGCGCGCATCCACAAGCCGGGACATCGCCTCACCGGAAATCCGCAGGACGAAACGCGCGGCGCTGGCTGGGAGTTTCTTTACGTCGCGGTTGACGATCACTCCCGCATCGCCTTCCCCGCCATGCTGCCCGACGAAACCGCTGCCTCCGCCAGCAGGTTCCTGCGTCAGGCCGTGGCGTACTTCGCCGGCATAGGCATCCTGGTTCGCCGCGTCATGACCGACAACGGTCCCTGCTTCTGCTCTCGTCGCTTCGCGGCGAACTGCCGCCGATTCCATCTCAAACATATCCGCACGCGCATCTATACGCCGCGCACCAACGGCAAGGCCGAACGCTTCATCCAAACCGCCATCCGCGAATGGGCCTATGCACGGCTCTATCAGAATTCCGCCGAGCGACGCGCGCATTTGCTCCCGTGGATCCACAGCTACAACTGGCATCGCCCGCATGCTAGTCTCAATCAGTCGCCGCCCATTTCCCGTGCCGGCCTCGATGTTAACAACCTCTTGAGACACCACATTTAGATCCAATCTTCAGGCTTAACGTTATGCATACCCCAGCTCCCACTTACGTCCTGATTTCAGCAGCGCGGAACGAAGCTGATTATATTGAAAAGACTATTGAATCGGTTATCGCTCAAACTGTACTCCCTCTCCGGTGGGTGATCGTGAGCGACGGTTCGACCGATGGCACGGATGAAATCGTAAAGAAGTATATGGCCAAGTGCCCATGGATAGAGCTTATCCGTATGCCCGAACGTAAGGAACGCCACTTCGCTGGAAAAGCTAATGCTTTCAACGCAGGTTATGCCAAAGTGGCGGGCCTGGCGTATGACATTATCGGAAATCTGGACACAGACGTTTCCTTTGATCCCGACTATTTTGATTTCCTCCTGAGAAAATTTACAGAAAACCCCAAACTCGGGGTTGCAGGGACGCCTTTCCGAGAGGGGTCGTTTCAATACGATTTTCGCTATACAAACATTGAGCATGTGTCAGGCCAAATCCAGATGTTCCGGCGGGAGTGTTTCGCAGAAATTGGCGGATATGCGCCGCTCAAAACGGGAGGAATTGATTTGGTCGCGGTGACTACAGCTCGAATGAAAGGTTGGCAAACAAGGACGTTTCTTGAAAAGCCATACTTTCACCACCGCCCGATGAGTTCGGCCCAGCGCGGTGTGCTCGGCGCATCTTTTCATGGCGGCTGGGTGGATTACCTTCTCGGATGCGATACCTTATGGCAATTGTTTCGGTGTATCTATCGCCTCTTTAAGCGCCGGCCAATCATCCTTTGGTCAGTGTGGTGCCTGGCCGGGTATGGCTGGGCCTTGGTGACGCGTCCCGAACGCGTGGTATCCGCGGAATTCGTCCAATTCCGGAAGGCGGAAGAGAGGCGCAGGTTGCGGGAGTTCTTCCGGGGTAATTTCCCCGATCGGCCGGTCAAAAATCACACGACTCATTAGAGCCATAGCAAGATACGAGCTCATAGGTAACGGAAATTGGATAAGCTGAAAGAACCCCTGACTGGAAGTCGCGGGAATCCCGAAAGGCCGGTCGTCTCCTCCGAAACCAGATTTCCTGGAGTTATCGGCACTTTCATGGGAAGGGATGCGCTTTCTCTAGCGCTGTCGTTTCTCAACTTGACTGCCGACGACGAAGTTCTGCTCCCAGTCTACACATGTCAAGATGTGGTCAAAGCCTTCATAAGAAATAACCGTGTCTTATTCTACGACGTGCAGCCCGACTTAACCATTGATCCGGATGCAATCAAGGAGAAATTGGCTGCACATAGAATAAAGGTGATGGTCATCACCAATTACTTTGGGTTTCTACAGCCTTTTCGAAAGCAGATTAAGGAGATGTGCGCACAGAGCGGAACATGTTTGATTGAGGATTGCGCCCACTCGTTGTTGACTCCGGGCTCCGGTGAAACGGGCGACTTGGTGATTTACAGTTTCCGAAAGATTTTGCCTCTGACGGATGGCGGAGGACTTAAGGTCAACTTTCGCAGCGAGCAGTTCGCTCCGCAATTTTATCCCAGGGCGTATTCCGATGCGCTTTCGATTCTTCTAAAGCTCAAGTCTCAAGTAAAGGTTCGCAGCCAGGCGTTTAGCAGGGCTCGCATGGTCTCCTACGCTTCCAAGGTCTCGCCGAGTGCGCAGGCCCCAAAGTGGAATGGCCGGGTTTTGCCTTTATCGTACTTTGCTGCCAAAAGCATGGCCGATATGTCTTTCCCCCAGATTGTAAAGAGGAGACGGGAAGACTTTCAGTTTTGGCAAGAGCTAGCCAGAAGGAGCGGCTTCCTCTTTCCGGTTTTTTCAGATCTTCCCGCTGACGTATGCCCGGCAGGCTTTGCTATCAGGATGAAAGACCGGAGTTCCATAGAGGCGCGCGCACGGAGTGCGGGAATTCCGTTAAGCGTTCACTGGCGACTGGACCAGACACTGGGGAGAGAATGCACCGCCAGTCATGAGTTATCCAGACAGACGCTGACTTTACCGATCTATCCGGAACTGCGTCCCGGCCAGCGCGAGACGCTTGCTCGAATCGTGACGCAAAGGTAAAAGGCTGCTTTTTGCCGGTTAGATACTTTGCAATGGTTTCCACAGAGTGGCTGGCTGAACTGCGTCGGTCAGTCCGGGTATGTAATTCGTTCAGGTTTATGACCTGAGCTTGCCGGTTGGAATATCCTGGAATGAAACGCCAGCGAGAATCACGTTGAATAACTTAACCGCGACCGAAATCCAGATCCAATGGCATTCCGCCCTGCCCATCTACGCTTCTGAATCGTTCCTCCGTGCGGTTGGAGACCAGTATGGGTGGATTGGCGGAGAGGACAGCACAGGATCCCTCCGTTGTTTCTTGCCCTACACGATTATTCGGAAGGCTGGCTTCTCCCTGGTTCGTTTTCGGACGGCGGTTATTCCACTTGCTGGTGACCTCGGCTTGGACGAGGAAAAGTCCTTTTTGACCAGCGTGGTGGAACATTTCCGCCTAATGGGAGCCGGCATGATTGTTCCGGCTACAAACGCAGCGCTGTTCCAAACTTACCCCGAAGGTGCAGCTGCGGCTCCCTACGGAACCTTTATCAAGGACCTCGAGAAGCCGGAAGCCGATCTGTTCAACGAAATCCACGCAGACTATCGAAAGAAAATTCGCAGTGCCATTAAAGCGGGCGTGGAGATTAAGTCCGGCGAGCAATACCTTGAAGCGGCATACTCCATTGTCTCCAATACACTGAAAAGGTCCGGCGCGGATGTAATCAAGAACTCTGAAGATTTCAAGAAAAGTGTGTTGAGCCTCGGCGAGAGCGTTAAAATCTTTGTTGCCGAGTATCAGGGTGTTCTGCATGCATGTTTGATTTCACCGTTCAGCAAATACAGTGCTTACACCTTTTACGGAGGCACCATTCCAGAGCCCCAAAAAGGCGCCATGCACCTGGTGCATTGGGAGGCGATGCGGCAGTTTCGCGAAATGGGAGTCAGGCAGTTCAATTTTCAGGGTGTTCGGGTAAATCCGGAACAAGGTTCAAAGCAAGAAGGCATACTCACTTTCAAACAGCGCTTCGGAGGAAGGCTGGTACAAGGTTACATGTGGAAATATTCCTTGTGCCCCTTGCAATCGACGATTTATTCTGTGGCTGTTCGTTTGCTAAAGGGCGGCGACATCGTCGATCAGGAGCACCACAAACTCTCGTGAGAAGATCTGTCGATCCTTGCCCATTTGGAAAAATCCTAAATTTCACATTTAGCCATTGGGGCATGCGTGGAAGCGGTGGTGGGTGAAACCAATCGCCCGCCTGTCCATCTAGGGTGCTACCCCACGCACAGAACCGAGTTCCTTCTCTCTTTGCCACGATGATTAACCCTTTCGGCAGGCTGTCCAATAGCTCCCATCTTATGACAGCAATTCGTGAAATCAAGAGCTAGATCCCGCTTACCTGTTCGCGGTTGTGTCTACGCCTGCTTGCGCCTGAAGCCATGATCAGTCAAACCAATCAGATCAGCGTTTGCATTTGCACATATAAGCGACCACAACTTCTCAAGCAGCTATTGGAGAAGCTTTGCACTCTGGATACTTTTGGAAGTTTCACCTACTCGATCGTGGTGGTTGACAACGATGGCTCACAATCCGCCCAGGCTGTGGTGGCGGAGTTTGCACGATCCTCGCCGGTTCCTGTGAAGTACTGCGTAGAGCCCCGGCAGAACATTGCCCTTGCGCGGAACAGGGCATTGCAAAATGCCGATAGTAACTTGATTGCCTTTATCGACGACGATGAATTCCCCGATAAGTACTGGCTCTGCAATTCGCTGCAGGCCTATTTCTCGTACGGAGTGTCGGGAATTCTTGGGCCCGTGAAGCCGCACTTTGAGTGCGAGCCACCCCGATGGGTCAAAAAGGGAAGGTTCTTCGATCGGCCAACCCACTCGACTGGATATCAGATGAGTTTTTCGGAAACACGAACGGGAAACGTACTCTTTGGGAAGGCCATTTTGAGTGATGCGCAGAATACCTTCAACCCCGAATTTGGAACTGGGGGGGAAGACGTGGATTTCTTCCGGCGTATGATGGAGAAGGGATGTCGCTTTGTCTGGTGTAATGAAGCAGTTGTCTACGAAATCGTCCCGTCCTCTCGCTGCAAGCTCAGCTACCTGCTCAAACGGGCAATTCTGCGCGGCAGCAATTTCCCAAAACATCGAACGCACCAGGTCAGGAACGTGACGAAATCCTTGATCGCTGTTCCGTGCTATGCCTTGGCCTTGCCCGTCCTCGCTTTGTTGGGCCAACATTTGTTTATTAGATACTTGATCAAACTTTGCGACCATGCGAGTCGGCTTCTGGCATTTCTAGGCTTTAAAATACTGACTGAACGCGAAATGTAGTGTTCAGACTCTGACGCATCCGAGCGTTGTACTGGCGTTTATGGAAATCTTGGCAAATGAGCAGTCTCCGTTGTCAGGGCCTGCTATTGGCCGTGAATTTATTGTGCGCTGCGCTGACGATTTAGACCGGGGCTTGGGCTGGGAGGGAGAAGTTCATCTCTCATGAATTCGTTGATTAAAGTTTGTGGCAAGGAGATACGGGTTAAAGGACGCCTGGTCCGGATGGCACAGTTAGAGGCGGATTTGAACCATTTCCTTGACGATCCGGAGCCGATGTTGGAGGGACTCCGGAAATGTGGTACGCGAATCGACATTTTCACTTTTATGCAGAAGTTAGGTGAAAGCACTCCAAAATACGCCTATCCTCTTGAATGGGATAATTTAGCAGCCCTTCCGATATCCTCTTTTGAGAACTGGTGGACGAAGCAAATCGGATTCAAGGCACGGAACAAGGCGAAGCAAGCCGAAAAGAAAGGAGTGGTCGTTCGGGAGGTTCCTTTCAGCGATACCCTTGTCAGGGGAATCTGGGAGGTTTACAACGAGTCCGAAGTGCGTCAGGGTGCGAAGAACCGCCATTTCGGGAAGGATTACGAAACCGTGTATAGGGAGGAAGCCACCTTCCTCGAGAGCAGCATATTCATTGGGGCATACTTTGACGACGCTTTGATTGGCTTTATCAAGTTGGTTCACGATGAGACACGAACGCAGGCCAACATGATGAATATTGTTTCTATGATCCGGCATAGGGACAAGGCCCCAACGAATGCCCTGGTAGCACAAGCAGTGCGATCTTGCGCCGAGCACGGAATATCCTATCTGGTCTATTCGCGTTTCACCTACGGGAAAAAAGAGCACAGCAGCCTCGCAGATTTTAAGGAACGTAACGGGTTCCAGAAGGTCGATTTGCCTCGGTACTACATTCCTTTGACATGCTTTGGCAGGTTGGCTTACCGTTGGGGCCTGCACCGCAGGTTTATAGAGTGGCTACCTGAGCCACTGGTCGCCAAGCTTCGCGACCTGCGCGCCGCCTGGTACAACCGTAGGTTTCCGGGAGGCGAAGTAAATAAGCCTCCAGAGTGAAAAACGCTTAAAAGAATCGTCATCTAGTTAGGGAATATCTTGCTTCAAGGCAAACCTAGTGCAAACTTGTAACGCCATTCACAAAATGCTGGATGGCCTTACTTACGCGTCTTGCGAGTAAGATGCTACTATCTAATGAATTGTTAAGCCGGTGTAGCTCAATGCCAGAGCGGCCGAATTGTATTCGGCAGACGGAGCGTTCAAATCCTCCCGCCGGCTCCAAACTCTAACTCATGGCCGACCTTTCTACCCGCAAGGCGATAATCTGTTCCGTTGGTATCCTCTCACTTTGAATTGAGCTGATATGCCAGGGATTGTTGGTCTTATATCCAAAATGCCTCGCGAATGGGCCGAGCCGCAATTGAAGCGGATGGTTGAGGCTATTCGCCATGAGTCCTTCTATGAGACAGGGACATGGATTGATGAGTCCTTGGGAGTGTATGTAGGTTGGACCGTACGGAAGAATTCTTTTTCCGATGGAATGCCACTCGGCAATGAACGCAGAGATGTCATTCTTGTTTTTTCCGGGGAAGAGTTCCCCGAACCTGGTGCCGTTCGCCGCCTCAAGGAGCGGGGGCATGAATTGCAGTCGGATGGTCCCGCTTACCTCGTCCACCTCTACGAGGAAGACGCTACGTTCCCGGCGGGCCTGAACGGAATGTTCCAAGGGTTGCTAATTGACCGCACGCACGCAAGCGCAACTCTCTTTAACGATCGCTACGGGATGCACCGGATTTACTACCATTTGTCGAACGAGGCCTTCTATTTCTCCGTAGAAGCCAAAGCAATCCTCGAAGTCCGTCCCGAACTTCGGAGGGCAGACCCTCGAAGTATGGGCGAGTTCGTCGCTTGCGGCTGCGTGCTTGAGAACCGGACAATTTTCGAAAGGATCCAACTTCTTCCGCCAGCCTCTACCTGGATATTCCGAGGCGGTCTCCTGGAAAAGAAAAACGCATACTTCCAGCCACGAGAATGGGAGAACCAGGATCCCCTTGAGCCAGAATCCTACTACCAGCAACTACGTGAGACTTTTTCGCAAAACCTGCCGCGATACTTCGACGGTCGGGAGCGGATCGGGATGTCTCTAACCGGGGGACTGGACACTCGGATGATCATGGCGTGGCAGAAGTCGCCCCCTGGAGCTCTTCCCTGCTATTCGTTCGGGGGCTTGTTCCGCGAATGTCACGACGTCCTACTCGCCCGGCAAGTGGCCCAGGTGTGCGGGCAGCCCTTCGAAGTGATCCCGGTAGGGACGGACTTCCTCGCGCGTTTTTCTCACTATGCAGAGCGAACGGTTTACCTAACCGATGGATGCGCTAGTGTAAGATGTTCCTCTGATCTTTTCGCGAACGAACGTGCCGCGAAGATTGCCCCTGTCAGGATGACAGGCAACTACGGAAGCGAAATACTCCGTTGGCTGCCAGCGTTCAAGCCGGCGGAGCCCGCCCAAGGCTTGTTCCATCCAGAGTTCCTCTCCCAAGTCCAAGTGGCGAAGCAAACGTACGCGGATATGGTTGAGGGCCACGGGCTCTCCTTTATTGCGTTCCGGCAAGTTCCTTGGCACCACCATAACCTTTGGTCATTAGAACAGACCCAACTTTCCATGCGGTCGCCCTTTCTTGACAACGACCTCGTCAGGACAGCCTTCCGCGCGCGGGATTCAGTCACCATGAAGAGTGACATTTTTGAAGACAGCGGCGATTGTGTACGGTTGATTGCAGATGGAAACGCTGCGCTTAGGCGAATCCGGACCGACCGTGGTCTAGGCGGAGCCTCCGGACTTCTGAGCTCCGCGGTCACCCGCAGTCTGCTTGAGTTTTCGTTCAAAGCAGAGTACGCCTACGATTACGGCATGCCCCAATGGGTGGCTCAGATCGATCATCTTTTGTCGCGATTGCACCTGGAACGCCTCTTCCTTGGCAGGCACAAGTTCAACCATTTCCGAGTTTGGTATCGCGATGCCCTCTCAGAATACGTTCGGAGAATGCTGCTCGACCAGCGGACGCTTTGCCGGCCATACCTAAACCGCAACGGGGTCGAAGCCATAGTGCAGGATCACCTGAAGGGAAGCCGAAACTACACGACTGAAATTCACCAGTTGCTGACTCTGGAGCTCCTGCATCGGCTCTTCCTTGACCCGAGATGAGATAACAGATCTACTCTCTTGAAGTCTGCGGCCAAGGGCGCCAATCGATTTTTTGCCGATGAACGGGGCGATAAGACACCAATGGCGGCAAGCCGTTCGCTTGAGAGTTCTGATCCAGGGAGACGTTAGAGGACGCATCACACTAGAGCCTATTGCACAACCAGGCTAAGTTATTGATTCTATTAAGGGAAAACTGGGTTGTGCAACAGCTTCTAGAGTGAGAGCAAAGCAATTGACCATGCTTTTTAAATCCAAACCGCTATGGATCGGCCTAGTCGGGTTGACCCTTCTCGTCAACGCGGCGATTCTCTTCTTCCTCATTCCTAAAATCAGCGTTCGCCTGCACAGTTCCTATAACCAGAACGAATACGCCGACGGATACGATCAGCTTGCGGCGAACCTTGCAAAAGGCGACGGATACCGTATGTATCCGGACACCGCTGAGACCATCGTGCGAGAGCCCGGCTATCCCATTTTGTTGGCCGGAATCTTCATCCTCTTTGGGAACAATTTCACTGTGGTGAAGCTGGCTAATCTTTTGCTAGCTTTCGCGGCAGCCTTGTTGATGATGCGGATCGCGCGCAGATTTTCGAGCGGGCCGGTATTGATTCTACTTTCTCCTTTACTTTTTCTTTTTCACCCTGCGACGCTGACTGCCGAAAGCCGAGGAGGTTCCGAGGTCTTGTTCACGTTTTGTCTGATGGTGTTCCTATTGACGGTATACAGGGCCATTGAAAACAAGCGGTGGAGGTATTACGCGGGCAGTGGAGCCGCGCTCGGTCTAACAGTTCTAGTAAAAAGCACGCCCATACTTTTTCCATTGTTTCTGCTTGCTTACCTTCTGGTCGTTGAACGACAGGGCTCGAGGATAGCCGTTTGTAGGAACATAGTGCTGATGGTGGTAGCTATGTTCGTGGTTCTCTCTCCTTGGATCATTCGAAACTACCGACTCACGGGCAAGTTCATACCTACCGCGACCGTCATGGGGATATCCGCACATGCTGGTCTATATGACAATACCCACGTGTCTGGCGACAATAGTTGGGCGATGGCCGATAGAGACGGCGCACGTGTGAGGAGGAAAATAGCCCAGGAACTCGGGTACCCCTTCAAGGACGTGCAGAACTCCTACTATCAAGACTTCTACTCCACGAACGACGAGGTCAAGTTTTCCAACTATCTTTTTAAAGCAGTGGTGCGCGAATACGAAAAGTCTCCCATGTTGTATGTCAGATGCGTGTCCTCAAACCTATTCAACCTCTGGTTTCGGGGTAAAACGACGACGGCAACGATGATGAATGTAGTTGTGCAAGCTCCCTATCTGATCCTCAGCATTCTGGGTTTGGTGCTGTCGATAATAGATAAGCAAGTTAGAGAGGCTGTTCCTATGGCCCTCCTTATCATCTACCTGACAGCCGTCTATGTGGCCATTCTTGCTCAAGCGAGATACAGCGTGCCACTAATTCCTTATCTGTCTATCCTGGCCTGTATCACCCTGGTCGCAGCAAGAGAACGTCTAGTGGCAAAGATAGAGCGCAGGACATTGGGCTCACCCCGCGGTCCTGCTGTTTCCACCCCATGACCGCGATCTGGAGAGATACTTGGGACGGGGCACGTCTGGCTCGCGTGCGACCAGCTAACGGCACGAACCGGCTCCACCAGCGCCTGCTGCGAAAAGATTGGACCTCCGCGCCACCCGGTGGAGATACTTTTCCCAAATGCGGCAGCAAGATTCTCTCGTGTGGTTGATGTGTTTGGTTCTGTCAGCATGCTCTCGCGTAAAGCCCACATGAACAATAGGTTACTCAGATCGGTGCCGGGATACCACTCGCTATTCAACATCGCAAATAAATGACTGACAGAAGGATTGCTCAACCTAATAAAGTAGTGAGGTGAGGTAACTCGAGGGCGGTAGCTTTCCTAGAGGTTCAGTCATGGGCTAAACCTTTGATCAAGTTCGAACAATTTGAATGCTCGTAAGTTCTCGCTTGTGGCTGTTGCTAGTTCTGTTTTGATCCGAATTCGCAGCCTGGACACCCCCAAAACTGCCCTGTAACTGCGATCAAACGAGTCAGTTTTGGCGGACTAAGAAGTCAGTAATATCATTCGAGTTTTATAACACTTTTTGGAACACTGAGGCCCCTTGTTAGGTAGCGAACCTGCAGCTGGATTCGACGAAAAGTTGCTTCATAAGGGGCTACCGTATTTGGCCCAAGTACAAGATTACTACAGGGTTTATGGCGTACCAATTGTCGCAGGACTGGTCATGAGTACGGGAGATGATCGGAGCTGTGGGGAGACACCCGTGGCCTGCCCCGAGGTCAACGGGAAGGACAAGCAATGAAACGGCTCGCCCGATCCTTGACTTCTTTGGCCCTTGGCGGGCTGCTTCTCTGGGCTGTGTTCCGGCGCTTCGACATGCGACAGACAATTTCAGCTGTGCAGCGGGCGCATCTAAGCCTATTGATGCTCGGCCTGGCGCTGATGGTGTCCAGTTATCTTCTTCGGGGAGCGCGGTGGCGGATCTGGGAGCGCAGCCTCAGCTTTTGGGACTCATTTAGACTGATTCTGATCGGTTTCATGGGCAATAATCTTCTTCCCGCGCGTCTGGGCGAGATCCTGCGAGCCCATTGCACAGCGCCAAAGACGTCCGACGACCGCGGAAGGACGACAGCCCTAGCATCCGTCTCGGCGGAGCGAATACTCGACGGGCTGATCCTATCGCTACTCGGTCTAGTCGCCGTCGCTCTCATCCCCGTTGATCGTCGACTCCAGTGGGCATTGTCCTTGGTTTCGCTAGCGTTCGCGGTTCTCGGCTCGGGACTAGTCCTTGGGGTCCGCTTCCACGAAAGGATACGGCCACTCATCTCTGCCGCGAACCGGAGATTTCCTGGGCACGTGACTGCGTTCGCGCGGGAGAAGGCAACGCAGTTTCTCGACGGCCTTCTTCCCCTGGGAACGTTGCCGCGCATGCTTGGAGCGGTCACCGCCACGGCCATTATCTGGGCCACTGAGACGGGGGCGGTTTACTGCTTCGGGTTGGCCGTGTGGAACAAGATGACCGTGAGCACCGCCCTTCTATCTCTTGCTGTCGTGAATTTTGCGTCGCTTATTCCCTTCACTATGGGCGGGATCGGAACAATCGAGGTTGTGGCGCCGGTCTTTCTGATAAGCTCCGGCGTCGCCGCCTCTCCGGCGCTTGCGATGGTCCTGTTGCAGCATGGGGCTCAGTATTTGTTCACAACGATCGCTGGTGGGAGCCTTTATCTGGCCGGGGGCTTCCACCGTATTCCGCTCTTGAGCCCGAAGTCGTCGACCACTCCTGGTATGGTCCCCAGAGTGCCCTCGCCGGTCATCGAGGAGACCCGTTCGAACTTGGGTCAACTCGGAGCGTCTGTCGAACTGAAACCTGCCCCACGGAGCGAAATCCAATTGTCGATTGTCATCCCGGCGTATAACGAGCAGGCGCGCTTGCCACGGACGGTGTTCAAGACAATTCATTGGAGTACGATTCAAGGCCTGGATTTTGAACTCATCCTTGCGGATGATGGTAGTCGCGACGAGACCTTGACACTCGCTCGTCTCTTCGAAGAAAGTGACAGTCGAATTCGAGTCCTCGCCTGCCCGCACATGGGCAAAGGGGCCACTGTACGCATGGGGATGCTCAATGCTAGAGGCCGCTTTGTTCTCTTTATGGATGCTGACGGAGCAACTCCTCTGAGCGAAGTGCCGAAATTACTCGCGGCCCTGCAGAATGGTTATGACGTTGCGATCGGTTCGAGAGTTGCGCAACATCCGGGGGAGGTCAAGGTCGAGACGTCGCTCGTCCGGCGGCTTATCGGTCGAGGTTTCGCTTTCTTTGTCAATCTGTTTGCTTTTGGGGGCATTGGCGATACCCAGTGCGGCTTTAAAATGTTCCGGCGGGAGGCGGCCGCGGCGATTTTCTCACGACAGAAAACCGTGGGGTTTGCTTTCGATGTCGAAATCCTTTTCCTCGCGCGCCAGTTGTCAATGTCAATCGTCGAGATTCCTGTCAACTGGACGGCCCAGCCAGGTTCCAAGGTCAACCTAGTCACTGACTCGCTCAAGATGTTGTGGGACATCGCCCAAATTCGTTGGCTGCACCGCAAAGGACAGGCAATTCCTCATGTGGCTCCGGTGAGACGGCTTGTCAACTGAGGTCCACGAACTGGTGTCCTCGCCGTTACAGGGGATGTGCCCAAACCGCGCCCGCGTTACACAACCGGCGACTAGGCGGCTGAATCACGGGATTTTTTCTTGGATTGCCTCTGCAATTTGAATTTAATCAGACTCTTTGACTCATCCTATCTGAATGGCACCCGTCGCATTAATCTTTTGCGTGTCTTTTATCCTCTGTCTCCTGCTGCGCGAATCGAAACGACACAACTCAGTCAGCGCTGCCTTGTGGCTGCCGACTGTAGTCGTCTTTGTCCTCGCTTCGAGAACCCCGTCGCTTTGGCTCGAAGGTGGTCCGATCTTTTCCGACCAGGCCAATAACTTGGGTGGAAATTGGATGGACCAGGTTTTTTTCCTTACTACGATCGTTGGTTCATTGATCATTGCGACTTCGCGCGGAGTAAAGTGGAGCAAACTCTTGGTCGCGAACTTTGGAATCATGCTGTTTTATGGCTACTTCCTCACGAGTTCCATCTGGTCTGATGCACCCGGCGACTCCCTCATCAGAATATTGAAGGATTTTGGAGCCACTGTAGTTGTACTTGCGGTTATCTTTTCAGAGAAAGATCCGCTGGAGGCCGTGCGTTCCGTATTCACCAGATGTGCGTGTGTCCTCTTTCCCTTGTCGATGCTTTTCGTTCGCTACTATCCCGTTTACGGCCGGACGTATGCAAGGAGTGGCGAAGTTACGTTTAGCGGTGCTGCTTTGCAGAAAAATTCCCTCGGGGAGTTTGTAATGATATGTTGCTTGTTCATGATCTGGGACCATCTGGAAACTCGCCCCAAAGGGGCGAAATGGTGGTGGAGCGGTCTAGGGTGGGACCGCTTGGCTTTGTTGCCCATGGGCTTTTGGCTCTTGAAGATCTCGGATAGCAAGACCTCTCTGGTGTGTTTATTGGTTGGCCTCATTTTACTATTAAGAACCGGATGGTTGGCATCACCGTTGGTCAACAGAATAGTGTTCTCGATCGCCTTATCCTTGCCATTTCTCATGTTTTTCACGCAGGAGTTCAGCTCGACCGTCGGTCCGATCATTGGAGTCTTGGGACGCGACGCGACATTTACGGGCAGAACCGATATCTGGAAACAAATTACATACACCACGGTCAACCCTCTTCTTGGCGCTGGGTTTTATAACTTCTGGGGAGGGAAAGGCGGTCAGGCAATCCGTCAGGCCATGAACACACCCGTGCCAAATGCACATGACGGTTACCTGGACCTTTATCTGGATGGCGGTTTACTTGGATTGATTGTACTTTTTTGTCTTCTTGTTCTGTCGGGCAGAAAACTCATGGGAATGCTCCCGGCGAACCGGTGGCAACAGTTCAGGTTCGCATTTTTGGTCGTAGTCATATTTGCAAATCTAACGGAATCCAATTTCGCGCGACCGTCCATCCTCTGGTTTACGACACTCCTGGTTCTGATCGATTTCCCCGATCTAAGAGTCGATGGGCCGAATGCTTATGAACCACCAGAACGAGAGAATGGTATTGGTCTGCCCCCCGTCGCAAACAGAAAGTGGAAGAAAGCTTATGTGGGAGAACACCGAATCATTAAGAACTGAAAGAATCCGTATTTCCAAGCGTGGTGTAGTGCTCCCTTAGCGTTCCTGCTGAAGCTGGACTAGAGAATTCCTTACCCTTCGAGGTCTACAGCCAGAAGGCAGCATTTTCAGATGATTAGGTATAGCCTGCCATCAAGTAATCATTCAGCGTTAGTGAGGGTGTACTGCAACTGTCTCGTGTACTTAGTGTCAGATTTTGTGGTGAGAACAATTGAATCCGTTTGACAAAAACGGAAACCTGCACCCGCTTGTGGCCGACACCGAGGTACGGCGGCTCGCTATCCAGGGAGCCGGGGTTACGATTTTTTCCAGTGGCCTGGGAGTAGCCATTCAGATTGTCTCTACCGTGGTCCTGGCTCGGATGCTAACGCCGCTGGATTTTGGACTGGTGACGATGGTCACCACTTTCAGCCTGCTCCTCGTGAACTTCGGGCCCAACGGCTTTACGGAAGCCATATTGCAGGCCAAGGTGCTCAATCACGCCCTTGTCAGTAATCTGTTCTGGATTAACGGAGGCATCGGTCTTGTTCTGACGCTTGGTTTTGCCGCTGCTGGGTCGCTTATGGCCCGACTCTACCATGACCCGCTCGTGGCGCGAGTGGCCGTCGGAATTTCACCCACGATCCTGATTACAAGTATCTCTGTACAGCATCTGGCGCTGCTTAAGCGAGCAATGAATTTCACAGCCACGTCTGTTAACGATATTGCCTCTCGCGCGAGCTCACTCGGAATTTCTATTTTTCTCGCATGGATGGGGTGGAGATACTGGGCACTCGTGGTAGGGGCTGTTGTGCAACCACTTGCCCAAGCGCTTGGAGCTTGGATTCTTTGTCCTTGGTTGCCTTGCTTTCCGCGCCGTGTAGCAGGAACCGCTTCCATGGTGCAATTCGCCCTTAACATCTACGCGCGGTTCACCCTCAATTATTTTGCAAGAAATACGGATAATCTCCTTGTTGGCTGGCGCTTTGGTTCGATTCCACTCGGTTTTTACAAAAAGGCATACGATCTTTTTGCCCTCTCAGCAGGCCAATTGGCGGGGCCGATTACAAACGTCGCTGTCGCCGCGCTTAGCAAGTACAATCCACGCTCTGAACAGTTCAGACATGACCTGCTGAGCGCAATTGAGCTCACTTCATTCATAGGTATGGGGCTCGCCGCGGAGTTTGCTCTCATAGGAAAGGATTTGATTCGTGTGCTGTTGGGACCGGGGTGGGAACAGGCGGGACGCATCTTTATTTTCTTTGCGCCCGGGATAGGTGCAGTGCTCCTCTACTTTGTTCATAGCTGGATCCATCTCTCCATTGGAAGAGCGGACCGCTGGCTTCGGTGGGGGATTCTTGAAGTCTTTGTGACGTTCCTGTTTTTTCTTTTTGGCCTCCCCTGGGGACCAGTGGGCGTCGCTATTGCGTGGAGCGCGGCTCTTTGGACACTGACGTTTCCAGCTCTCTGGTACGCCGGCCAACCAGTGCGACTTGGGATTTCACCAGTGCTGGGCGCGGTTTGGAAATACGTTGCCGCTTCCCTCGTGGCGGGTTTTGCCACGGCTGGCATAGGTGGTAGGCTACCACCTGCTCTGTTTCCCGCGCCTCATTCGCTCTGGGATGCAACAATCGCGATCGCTGGAAACACCTCGGTGTTCGTAACTCTTTACTTGGGAGCGATCGTGCTCTTGCACGGGAGCTTCGCACCACTTCGTCGTGTTGTGAGGCTGCTGGGCGAGATGGTCTCGAGGCGCAGACTTTCTGAGAAGTCTTCCAGCTCTCGTGTAAATGCCAACGCCAGACTGCCAGGAGAATTATTCTAGAGTGCCTTATGAAAAGTCTCCTTGACTCAAACTCTTTTATTGATTCGACAAATTGAAATTACCACCCTAACTTGTAAGCAGAAATCAGGAGATGATAAGGCAAATGAATACCCGTGACGTAGCCATAATTGGAGCTGGGCCCTATGGGCTGTCCATTGCAGCTCACCTTAAAACCCTCGGCGTTAACTTCCGGATCTTTGGAAGCCCAATGCACACTTGGCTGACGCACATGCCCAGAGGCATGCGGCTAAAGTCCGAAGGCTTTGCATCCTCTCTTTATGACCCAGGTTCCACCTTTACCCTCGAGGTCTATTGCAAAGAGAAGGGTATCCCCTACGGTCATCTTGGCCATCCAGTTCCGCTCGAGGTGTTTACTTCCTATGGCCTCGAATTTCAACGGAGATTCGTTCCGGAACTGGAGAATAAGATTGTTTCCCAGCTCCAACGGTCTCCCGAAGGATTCCGCATTCGGCTTGAGGAGGGGGAGACTCTAACTGCACGTCGAGTGGTGATGGCCGTTGGGCTCACTTATTATGAGTACCTTCCTCCTGAGTTGGCCGGGCTACCGGAAACATTCGTGACGCATAGTTCAAGACACAGTGACATTGACAAGTTCCGTGGCCGCGATGTCGCTGTAGTAGGGGCGGGGGCCTCGGCCCTCGACTTGGCCGCTCTATTGCATCAAGCCGGAGCTCGAGTTCAGGTGTTAGCACGCAAACCTATCATTCGTTTTCATGATCCGCCAAAGAAACTGGAACCTTCGCTCTTGGACCAACTCCGCCACCCAATAACGGGGATCGGACCCGGTTGGAAACTATTCTTTTTTGCCAATGCGCCCCTGCTTTTCCGTCGGATGCCGTTGAACTATCGATTGGATCGTGTAAAGCGAATTCTCGGGCCGGCCCCTTGCTGGTTCGTCAAGGAACAGGTGGTCGGCAAGGTGGGTCTCCTCGTAGATGTCAAAATTGCCGAGGCCAAAGTACTTAACGACAAAGTATGCCTGCAGCTCATAGATGGTGCCGGAACGAAGAAGACCATCACTGCGGATCATGTCATCGCTGCAACAGGCTATCGAGTGGATCTCCGGCGAGTCGGCTTTTTGGATGGGGACCTTGAATCAACTCTACGCTCTGTTGACCACACTCCTGTATTGTCGTCAAACTTCGAGTCCAGTGTGCCTGGCCTTTATTTTGTGGGTGCCTCCGCGGCAAACACATTCGGGCCACTTTTACGATTTGCCTTTGGAGCCGGATTCACCGCACGAAGGCTCTCCAAACACCTCGCTAAATCTTCAACTTCGCAGGCGGCAACCGCTGGACCGGGTACTGACGTCTAAACTTTAGAGCAGGATGATGTGAGTGCTCGTTAGACACGGACTCGACCCGAGCTCAATCGCATGCAGCGGGAGAGACGATACTCCGGTGTTTTTGGTCCCGAGGCTATTGACCCTGCCGAACTCCGGCCTGTCCTACGCTATGTGTATGAAAGCTTTGCGAAAGGGTATCGAGGAAGTTCTTGCTCGAAATGATGGAGCCCCGAACTGCTTATGCAAATCGACACGACTGTCAGCAACCGCACGGGGCCGACCAGCCCAAGGGTTCTGTTAACGGACACTAATCGGTGGCCTAGCCCGGCACGAATTGCTATCGGTCTCGCGAAAGCGGGTTGTACCGTGTCAGCCATCTGTCCCAAGCATGGCCACCCACTGCATTATACAAGTGTGGTGCAGCAGACTTTTCCCTATGGCAGCTTGTATCCACTCGAGGCTTTGGAAGCTGCAATCAAAGTCTCTGAACCAAGTATCATTGTTCCTTGTGACGACCGTGGGGTCATGCATCTTCACGAATTGTATGACCGCGCTTGCAACCAGGGAGCCCCCGGAGTTCCTCTGGCAAGCTTGATCGAGAGATCTTTGGGACCTTCCGAAAGTTATCCGATCGTGTCTTGCCGTTGGGAACTGTTAAAAGTTGCTCGCGAGGAAGGGATCCGTATTCCGGATACACAGCTTCTGAACTCAGTCGAAGACCTCGAGCCTTGGCAAGACGGGCACAACCTCCCCTGGGTCCTAAAGGGAAATGGCACGTTTGGTGGCCGTGGTGTAAGAATCGCATACAGCCTCGATCAAGCTGCAAATTATTTTTCCGAGATCACTCGGCTCTTTACGGCTTCGAGAGCAATCAAGCGGGCCATTGTCAATCGGGATCCATTCTGGCTGCGACCCTGGTGGAAAAAGCAGAAGCCGGCGGTCATTGTCCAATCGCATATTCAGGGAAGACCTGCGAACTGCGCCGTGGTGTGCTGGAAGGGCAATGTACAAGCGGGTATCGCGGTTGAAGTGATCTGCTCCGACGGATTGACCGGTCCGGCCACCATTGTGCGGGTTGTGGAAAGCCCCGCGATGATTACGGCTGCAGAACTAATTGCAAGGCGGTTGGAATTGTCCGGATTTTTTGGCCTAGATTTCGTGATCGAAGAGGGAAGTCGCACCGCCTACCTAATCGAAATGAATCCGCGCTGCACTCCACTCAGTCATCTTCAGCTTGGAAAAGGACGTGACTTGATGGAAGCGTTCAGCGCAGAATTGTCAAGCCGGCCGCTGCGAGAAAACCCACCGGTTACGCTAAATGATACGATCGCTTATTTTCCGCAAGCCTGGCATAGCGAGAGTGAATTCCTAGAGACCAGTTTCCAAGACTTTCCTGAAGGGGAGCCAAGGCTGATCCATGCCCTCCTTCGACCTCCGCCGAATCGAAGTCTCTCCTTCTGCCTGGCGTCGAAGGCAGGTATAAAGTTGAAGGAGCGGTAAACTTCCCGGAATGCGGCCGTCAGCTCTGATGGCTGTGTAGGCGAAGGTCAAATTGGTTGTTGTCGATGAGACTCTCCGCCCCTGCGTCCTCCGGAGGACGCGTGCTCCACGGAAACACTGGCCCGGAGGATGAGTCATGTCGAAATATGCGTCCGGCGTTCAGCAAGATCACTGAACAAGAGCGGTGAGATTCAACGGCGCCGCAGGAGGCAGGCCGGCGCTCCCAGTCCCGTAATAACAAGCATTCGCGTCAAAGCTGAGATAGGTGGTGTCCGAGCCGTCCGTCTTGCCCCCCATCACGTTCAGAAAACAGACTTGTGCGGGAATGGGATTCGCGTGACCGGCAAGGTCACTAGCCACGAATGTTCCGCCAGCACACTGGCTTGAACTTAAGGCAGGATTAAGCGCGTAGGTTCCCGTCGTACATTGTCCAAGTGTTCCGCCTGTTACGTCCGGGCCAATAGGCGGAAACGGCATTGTGCCCCACCACGCGGGCTTTCCCGGAAGGTAGAACGAGGCGGGAAGAGTTTGACTCGATGGCGTGGTCGTTGCGCTGATGTAGGCCACTGCTCCAGGCGAGGACTCCGTGGCGTTCCAGCGCACAACGTTGTTCACCGTATCGTAGTTCCCCCAGCGCATCAGCGTCGAGCGCACCACGGTGTCGCTCGAATCTCCCGAATCGTTGGAGCATGGCGCGTTGCCCCACCCGAGGTCGTAGATTGTCACCACGCACTGCGCGTTCGTGTAACTGTTGGGTGGATAGGCTTCGTAAACTCCCGTTGCGGGCGTATGCCATCCGGTTGTTCCCAGCACGTTCCCGATGTCATTCATCCCGCGCCCGTAAGTGTCATGGTCAATCGGATAAGTCTGGTTGCTCACTGAAACGTAGGTCTGGTAGCCGGTGGCGCGATTGCGAAACAGGGTTTGCAGCGTGGTCGTGCCCCACCAATCGTCGTTCCACAGACCGTTGACGTTATTCCCTTCCCACAGGTCCATCGCGTTTCCGCCGTTGTGTCCAAGGTACATTCCCTGCATGTAGTTGATGGACTGGCCGCCGATGGAATAGTTGTAGCCGATGACGTTTGCGGAGTTTCCGCCACCCTGCATGATGGCGTTCGTCGTCTGGTGCATGATGTTGTTCTCGATGAGGTTGCCCTTCGACTCTTCGAGGTCCACCACGTAGCTCTGCGAGCCGTGCGCCTGACTCTGGTAGAAGTAACTATCCCGCACCACGCACTGCACGGCTTGTTCTAGAGCAACGTGAACCATGTGAGCATTCAATGTTCTGATGTTTCTGACCCAGCAGTGATAGCAGTTCTGTATGGCGATGTTGGCAACCGTCGAGCCTATATTTACGCCATCCACGGTTAGGTTCTCGACGCCCAAGTTCTGCGCGAGAGTGTTTGTGATAGTGGGCCACCACGCAGCAGGCCCTTGCGCGGAGCGAATGTTATTGAACCAGTTGACGCTAGGGCCGCTGCCATTCGGCGTGAACGTCACCGTATACGGTCCGGTGCCACTGCCGGTCACGGAGGTTACGAGGACAGCTTCCGCCTGAGAATAGCCGTTGCCGCTGATGACCCGGCCTGTCGTGTTCCCGCTTCCTGGGCCGTTATGTGAGCACTTGAAAGACGGGCTGGAATCCCCGTCGCAGACCACCACACCGCCGTTGTCCGATGTGTCATTGCCCTGGTCAAGAAACAAGAGCACGTTGTTTGGTGGCGTTCCGCTGCATCCGGTCAACGTGATATTCGTGACCGAACCCATAGGGTAGGAACCCGCCGTGCCGTTCGTAGCTGACCAGCTATTGCATTGCTGGCCGCCTCCCGGTTGCAGGTTGCCATTGTCCGATGCCCGTGCATTTCCATCGGCCAAACAGACCCCGGCGCCGCCCGAGTACCATGGGCATGCCGCCCCAGTAAGATAGAGATAGGTGCTGTTCGGCCCCGCCCCACGAATCACGAGGTTGCTGTGCGTGGCCGAACCACCCAGCTCGATTGAGGTAACGTAATAGGTTCCAGCCGGGATGTTCACGACGTTGTGGTTCGTATCACATGAGGCTATCGAGGCTTGGATGGATGTGGTGTTGGCCGCAGCGTTCCCGCTTCCCGCCGTCAGGCTCGGCTGCGTTGTGCAGGCAACCGTATAGGTAGGAATCGTGAAGGTGATGGCCGATTGTGTAGACCAGTCGATAGCGCGGGTCGGGTTGATGATCCCCGACCACGCTTGCGAGCGAGCTGGAGAAGGCGCACTCAAACCAAGAAGAAGTAGAAGCGGAAGCGATAACTTGTGGTTCATTAAGAAACTCCAATCAATGAAATGCCAAAGACATTGCCTTTGCCGGTTGAAAAGCTCAAGAGTTGCTTGCATTTACCAATGATCCTCCAGATAGGATCGGGTCAGTCAAACCCAGCGCCCCTGAGTCGCTCCCGAAATAAGTACTCGTCAGACTTCATGTCTGAGTTCGAGGATGCGCATCATTGATATCAAGTGGTTCCCTACTCATCCTCGGCATGGGCTTTTTAGCATTATCAGCCCGGCCGATTGAACTTCACTCTACCTAGTAAGACTAGCTCCTCACTTGGGTCAAACCTAGTGACCTTACGACCAGATTGCGAACAGGGTACGCCACCTGTACTCTAAATCGGATAGCGATTTATGCTGTACGGTTTTTCGATAGTCTGAGTGCAACGCACATGATGCCCGTCGGAGAGAAGAGTAAAAGCTTCGGCAGCGCGGTAGTTGGTCTTGCCGTTCTAGATAATTAACGCAAAGACTGGTTAGCTTTGAAGCGTACAATATTTATCGATTAGCCCCGACCGCATCTTCGGCGCGTCACTGGTGCCAGGAACTTGTCCAAACCAATTTGTTGATTCCAAGGAACTTATCAACAAGTTTCTGGGGAGTGGAAAGGGAAAAGGAGCCGCCGGATTCACACAGTATTTGCTAAGAGGATGGAGAAACAGCTTGTTCCCTTCCTCAGGATTAGAAGGCCCGTCTGAGGCAAAGAGTCAAGAAAAGCGCTCATGAAGATCTACCAGATTGATCCGGCGCGGGATATGCGATGGGCCAAGTTTGTGGGGACACATCCTAAGGCGTCCGTATTCCACACCTTCGGTTGGCTCAAGGCGCTTCAACTCACTTATGGGTACCAGCCTGTTGTGTTCACAACCTCGTCGCCGGCAGACGAATTGTCCAATGGGTTGGCATTCTGCCGGGTCAATAGCTGGCTAACTGGGAATCGGTTAGTATCCCTGCCATTTTCGGATCACTGCGAACCTCTCTTCGACGTGGTTGAAAATGCCAACTTCCTGATTGGCGCCCTGCACGACTCCATGGAAGCTATGGGGTGCAAGTACGTGGAGATTCGTTCCGTTGAAGTGGATTTCAGACTCCTTGAGGAAGGGAGACGCCTGACACCCGTCGCGACTCACTTCTTTCATTCCCTCGACCTCCGCCCCGACCTTGACGAACTATTTCTAACCCTTGACAGGGACTCGGTTCAGCGCCGGATCCAGCGAGCACAGAGGGCAAGTCTGATTGAGAAATGCGGGAATTCCAATGACTTGCTGAGAGACTTCTACCGCTTGTTTGCACTGACGCGGCGACGACATCAACTCCCTCCGGCTCCCTACGCCTGGTTTCTCAACCTCCGTGATTCCCAAGGCGAAGGGTTGGAGATTCGCTTGGCTTACAAAGATGGAGCTCCGATCGCTGCCGTCCTCACTTTGCGATTCAGGGAAGTCGCCTACTATAAGTATGGATGCTCCGATGCAAGATTCAACAAATTCGGAGCTATGCCCTGGCTCCTGTGGCATGCTGTCTCGGCAGCAAAATTAAATGGCGCCCGACATTTTGACCTTGGCCGCACGGAAGCGGATAATGCGGGACTCCTCACGTTTAAGAATCACTGGGTTCGTAGCCCGAAGCAATTGGTACATTGGGGGTTCTACGAGGGCCCTTCCTCTCTTCATTCAGCGGACAACTGGAGATTGAAAATGGCCAAGCGGGTTTTTTCGCACTTGCCGATTCCGCTACTTACCGCAACTGGGAAATTGCTTTACCGCCATTTCGGGTGAAAGATGTCTCTTACAGACGGGAGGGGCGTTTCTGGATCTGATGCCGAGTTCGATTGCAACTAGGTACGCGCTACGCCAGGACGCCGGTGCCTGTCAGATGATGAATGTGGCGTCCGCGCCTTCCCCCCGAAGCCATCATCAAAGCGAGTGCTCTTCGGCGGTTGAATCATCAAGAGCGGAAAGGCGAACCAGGGCTACACTGTGATCCGGGTGCTCTCAGATTACTTTCGAATTCCTGAAACCTTAGTGAGCCCCCTATCAACCTGCGATTCGGGCGGTGAGGTTGGATTCTTTCGATTTGGATCGAATGCAATTTGTTATGGGAAATGCGCTACTGGTGTATCAAAGAAAATTGATGACGTCTCGCTCCACGATGCGTCCTCAAATCTGTATCTGAATGCTGAGGAGATCTGTCTGCCGTTTGATCCGGCGCAAGTAATAGAAAATCTTCGTCACGAACGCTACATGGGAGCGTTAACTACGGAAAGAGAGAGAATCATCGCGCGGGAATGGATACGCAAGGCCTATTACTTTGCTAGACCTCTTCTGCCGGTTTGGATTCGTCGGTATCTGCAGCGAGCATACTTCTGTGATTGGCGCAGTCGCCAATTTCCGGCGTGGCCAGTGGATTTCACCGTCGATACGCTGCACCAGGAATTCTTGTTGCTCTCCATGCGTGCAGCGGGTCAACAACGGGTGCCATTCGTATGGTTCTGGCCGGATGGTGCGCCGAATTGCCTCATCATGACACACGATGTGGAAACCCGAGTGGGCCGGGATTTCACTTCACGACTGATGGACCTTGATGGGTTGTACGGGATCAAAGCTTCTTTCCAGGTCATTCCGGAGAGCCGCTATGAAGTTCCAGATAGATATGTCAGGGAGATTAGAGAGCGGGGATTTGAGTTCAATATCCACGATCTGAATCATGACGGGAACTTGTACCAGGAGAGGGAAGCGTTCCTGCGTCGCGCGAGAAAGATAAACGAGTATAGGCAACGATACAATGCAACGGGATTTCGTTCCGGCTCCATGTATCGGATGATCGAATGGTATGACGCATTTGAATTTTCCTACGATATGTCTCTGGCCAGCGTTGCCCACTTAGAACCGAAGCGAGGCGGTTGTTGTACGGTCTTTCCCTTTTTTATTGCCAAAATCGTGGAACTTCCATTGACCACCAGTCAGGATTATTCGGTGCTACAAATCCTTGGCGATTATTCGATTGATCTTTGGAAGAAGCAAATCGATTTAATCCAGAGGAATAACGGACTGATCAGTTTTATCGTACATCCTGATTATCTGGTCAGCCGGCGCGCGCGGAACGTATATGAATTGTTGCTTGGGTACATGCGGGAAATCATCGCACGCGAGCGGATTTGGCATGCCCTGCCCGGGGAAGTGGACCGTTGGTGGAGGTTGCGCAATCACATGAAGCTGACTCAAAAGGGCAGCTCTTGGGTAATCGAAGGTCACGGCAGTGAACGAGCCCGCCTTGCTTTTGCCGTTCGTGACGGTGATCGTTTGGTCTACGAGATTGACTGAGCGCAACCTTCACTACGAATTCGTTGCTAGGTCCGATCGACTCGACCGAAGAAATTCATTGAGTTTTGCGAAGACTCAGTCGCCCACTATCTACTCGGTCCGAATCTATCATGGGCACATCAATTTGGACATCTCTACCTAGAAGCTGTTTGGCTCTGTTGACGTCCTCGCAACGTCATTGAAATTCGAGAGGGCGATTGGCCGCCTCTGTGATTTTCTATGGGGGCAGGAGGCGCGATGGCCGAAGTCGGACTCCTGCCTTTTGCCCGCATCGCCCTGCAAGTTTCGCGGGCGGTGCTCCCTCGCTTCCGCAGCCGTTTCAGCAAGCACCAATTCACCCAGCCGCAGTTGCTGGCCATTCTCTGTCTGATGCGTTACGAGGACTGGACCTTTCGTGAAGCCGGGGTGCGGCTCGGCGAACATCGCGATTTGCGCCAGGTATTGGGGCTTGTGAGTGTGCCTGACTTCACGACACTGTATCGTTTCTTGCAGCGTCTTGACGATCAGACCATCGACCGCGCGGTTGGCGAAACGGTGCGTCGGTTGCGTGGTTCGCTGCGTCAAAAACAAAAGCGGGCTCGCGTCGGGGTGGACGCCACCGGTTTGGCACAGGGAGCGGTGAGCACGTTCTTTGTGCGGCGCATGCATCATCACGGGCAAAAACCGCTGCCGTGGCGGCACTGGCTGAAGTGGATGGTGGTGGCCGATCTGGATCAGCGCTTTCTGTTGTCGCAGACCGCGCGACGCGGTCCGTGGAACGATTGCGCCAATTTGCCCGCCGTCGTCGAAGCCGCCTCCCAGCAAACCCGCATCGGGCTGGTGCTGGCCGACGCCGAATTCGACAGCGAGAGGAATCACACTCATATCCGGCAGCAACTCGGGGCCCAGAGCGTGATCCCCGCCAAGCGTGGGAAGAAAACCTGGCGTGCGCGCGGAGTGCGCGCCGAGATGCGACGAGCGTTTCCGCAAAAGCTCTACCGGCGTCGCGCGCTGATCGAAAGCCTGTTCTCTTCCGTGAAACGGAAGCTCTCGGCTCGCGCACCGGGCCGTTCTCTGCACACGCAGATCCGTCAAGCCCTGCTGCTCGGACTGAGTTTCAATCTGTATCGCTTGAAACATCGCTGCCTTTTCCTAAGGATGTCAACAGAGCCAGATAACTTCTAGTAAACTTACACGCTTTGGAATGCCGGATTCTGTACACATCCAGCGATTAACCGATTCAGATTCTGCCCGAAGTCTCGAATAAGCCTTGAAGGCGGACAGCCAGAATGGCATGCCCTCTTTTTGAAAAATGATCCGATTTAACCTGTTATTTGCTCGAAACACGCTCCTTTGACTCATGCCGGAAAGATATTGAATAGGATTTTTCACTTTTGAGGTGACTATACGGGAATTATTTTTCCCGTGAAGCCAACTACCTCTGTCCGTCCGACTTGAGTTTCATTGTCCAATCAAGCTTCGTATTTCCAGATAAGTCTATTTTTTAGAATAGATTACGTTGACTTTGACAAAACCTGATTCTCTTGGAACCCGGGAGGCTTTGGCAGATGACTTGCAGGTTATAATCTATTGTTGGTTCGACAGTTCGCCGGGTGTAGCTTCAGAGAGCTCTAGGAGTTTGGCAAAGAATAGGTGGCGATTTTTGAGTAGGGTTCACCGTTTCGAGCTTATCTCCGGTTGGAGTGAAAAATAGCCATCATGGAATTCTTTCGAAAGCACATGACCAAGGACCAGAGCCGGGACACGGGCATGGCGATGGTGCTTCTGGCTCTGCTGATTCATCTGAAGACGCGGCGCGATGGGCTGTTGTACGCGGCCATAGTCCTGCATGTTGTGAACATGATCGTGCCGCGGATTTATGCGCCGGTGGCCGTGCTTTGGCTGGGGCTTTCGCAAGTGCTTGGCACGGTGATGTCAAAGGTTTTGCTCTCGATATTGTTTTTTGGCCTGGTCACGCCAATCGGCGTTTTGCGGCGGCTTTTCGGAAAAGATTCTCTGAAACTGCGCGCATTTAAGGCCAGCCAGGAATCGGCAATGACGGTCAGAAACCATTTGTTTGTCGGTCATGATATTGAGAAGCCATACTGAGCGGAGGAAACGAAAATGGAATTCCTAAAGGATTTGTGGGGCTTTCTGAGTCAAAGAAAAAAGTTTTGGTTGTTGCCCATGATTATCATTTTGCTAGGCTTCGGCGTCATCATGGTCTTTGCTGCCGGTTCGGCCATTGCGCCGTTCATCTATTCGCTGTTCTAGGTCCAATCCGCTAATCGGAACATAACAGAAGGAATTGGGATGAAAAAAGCGATTCTAGGGATATCCGCATTCTATCACGACAGTGCCGCAGCGATTCTGGTCGACGGAAACATTGTTGCCGCGGCGCAAGAAGAACGCTTCACGCGAAAGAAACACGATTCTTCGTTCCCCATAAACGCGTGTCGCTATGTGCTGAAGGAAGCGGGGCTCAGCTACAAGGATCTGTCGGCGGTGACGTTTTACGAGAAGCCGTTTCTCAAGTTCGAGCGGTTGCTGGAGACCTACCACGCCTTCGCGCCCAACGGGTTTGTGAGCTTCGTTTCGGCGATGCTTGCCTGGATCAAGGAAAAGCTGTTCATGAGACGAATGTTGAGGGAACAGCTTGCGGAATTGGGCGACGGCGATGTTCCAACTTATTTCCCAGAGCATCACCTTTCTCATGCGGCCAGCGCGTTCTACCCTTCGCCCTTCAACGAAGCCGCCATCGTAACCGTAGACGGTGTGGGAGAGTGGGCCACAACAACGATTGGACGTGGCCGCGGCAAGGGCATCGAGATTCTGGAAGAGCTGCACTTCCCGCATTCCATTGGCTTGCTCTATTCCGCGTTCACTTTTTATGCGGGGTTCACGGTGAACAGCGGCGAGTACAAGCTGATGGGACTTGCACCTTATGGGAACCCCGATTCGCAGCGGACGGCGGACTATAAGAAGAAAATCGAGACGGAACTCGTCGACGTGCGCAAGGACGGCTCGGTCGTGCTGAACATGAAGTATTTCGATTACGCCACCGGGCTGAAGATGGCCAACGAAGCGAAATGGGAGAAGCTGTTCGGTGTGCCGCGCCGCAAGCCGGAGTCGGAGATATCCCAGGCGTACATGGATATGGCCCTGGCAATACAGCAGGTGACCGAAGAGTCGGTTTTGCGGCTGGCCAAGACGGCACGCGAGCTAACAGGTTACAAATATTTGGTTATGGCGGGCGGTGTGGCGCTCAACTGTGTGGCCAACGGGAAAATCCTGCGTGCGGGAATTTTTGACGATCTCTGGATTCAGCCGGCCGCGGGCGACGCGGGCGGCGCGGTGGGCGCGGCGTATGTGGTATGGCACATCCTTTACGGGAATGAGCGGCAGATCGATGGCCACCGCGATGCGACACAAGGTTCTTATCTGGGGCCGGACTTTTCAGACAAGGAAATCAAGCGGGTGCTGCAGAGATACGGAGCCAAGGCCCGGCACTACGAGGAATTCCATTGCCTGGCTTCCGATGTGGCCCGGAGACTCGGAGAAGGAAATGTGGTCGGCTGGTTCCAGGGGCGCATGGAGTTCGGTCCGCGTGCGCTGGGCAACCGCAGCATTCTGGGTGACGCGCGAAACCCGGAGATGCAAAAGAAGCTGAATCTGAAGATCAAGTATCGCGAGGGCTTCCGCCCGTTTGCGCCATCGGTGCTCGAAGAGGACATCGGAGAATATTTTGAACTCGACCGTGAATCTCCCTATATGCTTTTGGTTGCCCCCATTCGCCAGGACAAGCAGATTCCACTTCCCGCGGATTACCACGACAAGCCTCTCTATGAAAGACTCTACTTCCTTAGATCCGACCTTCCTGCGATCACTCATATTGACTACTCGGCTCGCATTCAAAGCGTGAGCCACGAAACTAATCCACGTTACTGGGAATTGATAAATCAATTCAAAGAGCAGACAGGCTACGGCGTGATCGTCAATACCAGCTTTAATGTGCGCGGTGAGCCGATCGTCTGCACACCCGAGGATGCCTACCGTTGTTTCATGAGAACCGAAATGGACTACCTGGTGGTCGGCAACTACCTCCTCGACAAAAAAGATCAGCCCCCCCTGCCCGAAAAAGGTGACTGGCGCAAAGAATTCAAGCTCGACTGATCACGGTGAAGGTGAGATGAAACTGAAAAAGGCCTTAATAAACTTGGGGATGTTCTTGCTCTCGGTCGGCCTTGGACTCCTTCTGGCGGAATTGGTCTCACGGCTTGTCTTTAACTCTTCGGATTTTCTTCAGGTTGAGTTGGTGAAGGACGATATCCTGGGAATAGTCCCTTCCCCGAGTGCTGTCGCAAGATTTGACAAGTGGGGTTTCCGGAACCGAAATGTGCCCGAAACTGTGGACATCGTTGCGGTTGGAGACTCTCACACCTACGGGAACGCGGCAAGGATGGTGGACTCCTGGCCGTACGTGCTCAGCCAGTTGACAGACCGAAGTGTTTACAACATGGGCGTGGGAGGCTACGGCCCAAACCAGTACTTTTATCTTACTAAGACCAAGGCACTCAGCCTAAAACCCAAAAAGATCATTTGGGGCTTGTACATGGGCGACGACTTCGAGAACGCATTTTCGATTACCTATGGGCTCGATTACTGGTCGAATCTGCGGAAACTGCCAATTCAGAACGTTGACCCAAACATCTGGGGAGGAGTCGCGCCCAGTCCCGCTAGTTGGGACAACAGAGTCAGAACATGGTTATCCCGGAACAGCGTCCTGTACCAATTGATTTTTCACACAGGACTCGGAGGACGAATCAAGGCTGAAGTCCAGATCAAGGATGCGGCGCAGCTGTATCCGGGTGTCGCTACATCACTGATCATTCCTGACAAGCATATCTTGGAAGCATTCCGCCCAAAAGCCATGCTGTCGAGGCTTGACCAGGAAAACCCTAACGTCCGCGAAGGCATGCGCATCACCTTCGAGCTTCTGAAAGAGACAAACAGAATCTGCCAAGAGAACCAAATCCAATTTTTCGTTGTGGTCATACCCACAAAGGAAATGGTCTTCTCGGAATATCTTGAACATAACTCTAGGCTCTCTCTGGACGATGTCATCGACAAACTTCTCGTCAACGAACGCTCTGCGCGTGAGCAAACTTTTCAAAATCTGAACGAATCAGGTATTCCGTACGTGGACCCGCTGCCCCGCTTGAAGAAGTCTGTCGAGGAAGGCCTGTACGCGAGTAGCGCGGGTGACATGCACCCGAACAGGAATGGATATCGCGTCATCGCCGAGGCGATTGCAAATCGCATTCAGCCAACTGAGTTGGTAAAGTAACCTTCGACACTGACTCAATGTTCCTAATTTTCTGGGTAATTTCAGGGTGGCTGACTAAAGTACCCGCATCGGGCTGGGGAAAGAGAAACTGCAATGCTCCTTGTCAGTTCGCAAGCCATTGCCTCTTAGCAGCGATCTTGGGCCTGCGGGCTGTCAGTTCGTGCGCCCTGAAGCCCATTGCTGGCACCAAACTCAATTTCACAGACCGGCTGTGATTGAAGTTCTTTCTCCGATGCAGGACAAAAGCACTAGCTTGGTCAATTTGTGGTAAGTCCTTTCCCCTCATTTGACCCATGGCAGTCGAGGAAGCCATACGAGGGGCATGATTCCCGGTCATCCTGCTAACCCAAGTGTTTTCAATAGGAAAGGGTTGATTTGAACCAGTCGGGGCTGTCTGTGCTTCCGCAGTCTGGCAACCCGATTGCTCGCATACTGATAGGTGAATTTGTGACCGCAATTGCGGTAGCCCGTCGCGACCCTTAAACCGTGGGGAAGTTTCCCGGCTGACTCACCCGGGCCACGCCTCCCATCGTCCAAATACGCCTCAAACCCCGGTCATTGGACAAGGCATCACAGGGGGCTGTGGAAATAGTTGTTCAGTTTGCTTATATCCCCGGCTCTGGGCCCGCAGCACGGCTCAAATCTTGCTTCGAGTTTGTGACTAGGTTATGTCGCAGGCGTCGCTAGCACTTGATAATTCGGGGTCTGAAAAGTGTCACCACTAAAGTTGCAGACCATCTTCCAAGCTTGTACGGACTCCAGGATTCTCCAAAGATGTCGCGGTGCCTATATACGTCAAGCTAAAGAAATCTGGCGCCATCTACCTCCATCTGTGCGAGTCCTTTCATCGGGCAGGATGTACAGCCGGTATCTGCATGGTGTGGTCCGTCGGTTCGCAGATCGGAGACAATCGTTCGGCACTTTTTTCCTGCGAAACCGACCGGAACTGCAATTAATGTGTCGTCTGCTCGACCAGAAAGGCCCGGGTTCCGATGTGGACATCGCCGTTCTGGCGTGCAGCAAGGGCGCCGAGGTTTATTCGATTGTCTGGGCGATCCGCTCCGCGCGCCCGGATTTGAAGTTCCGGATGCTCGCGCTGGATATATCGGAAGAGATCCTGAAATTCGCCGAAGGAGGAGTCTATTCACTTGCTACCGCTGAGGCCCTGAAGCCAAAGAATGGTGAAGGCATAGCGGCATCTGGGAATGTGAACTGGAACACTGGCCGGGATCAAATCGCGCCCATTCTTGAGCGCATGACGGCCGCGGAAGTGAAGTCCATCTTTGAGGTGGAAGGCGACGAAGCGAGCGTCAAACCTTGGCTCAAGGAAGGAATCCGTTGGCTCCGCGGCGACGCTGGCGATCCCCAACTCTTCAGCACCTTGGGGCCTCAAGATATTGTGGTGGCAAATCGGTTTCTCTGCCACATGCAGCCCGAAGCAGCAGAAAAATGCCTCTGCAACATCGGACGCCTGGTCAAGCCCGGCGGATACTTGTTTGTTTCGGGGATCGACTTGGACGTACGGACAAAGGTTGCCCTCGCCATGGGCTGGAAACCCGTGACGGAACTGACCAGGGAGATCCATGAGGGCGATACTTCCATCAGACGCGGCTGGCCCTTGGAATACTGGGGCTTGGAGCCATTCGACGATCGACGGCCTGACTGGCAGATTCGCTATGCTTCAGTTTTTCAGATTGGCGAGGCGCCCTGCAAGAGTGAGGAACTCACCAATTCGGAACGCACGGTGAGGTAAGTCGTCTGCATGCGTTTTACGCAAACCGAGATTGCCGGCGCATGGGTGATCGACCCGACTCCCCACGAAGATGATCGGGGACGATTCTTCCGCGTATGGTGCGCCCAAGAATTTGCGGAGCATGGGATCAACTTCTTGCCGGTCCAGGCCAACATGGGCCTCAGTACTCAGAAAGGCACTGTCCGCGGCATGCACTTCCAGGTTGAGCCTGCGCTCGAAGCCAAACTTGTGCGCTGCACAAGAGGAGCGATGTTCGACGTGGTCCTCGATGTTCGGCCGGATTCCAAGACCTACGGCAAGTGGTACGGCGCGGAGTTGACCGCGGACAATGGCCGCATGTTGTATTTGCCCGAGGGCTGCGCTCACGGATATCAGACTCTCGAGGATCGCACCGAAATGCATTATATGGCCTCGCACATCTACACCCCGAGCGCCGCGCGCGGCACACGTTTCGACGACCCGGCGTTTCACATTCATTGGCCCTTGGCCGTCAGCGTGGTTTCTGAACAGGATCGCAACTGGCCACTCAGCGGCTGGAGGCAGTCATGAACGTAGACACTGCTCTTCGAGAGCGGGAAGCCGCAGGCAAACCGATCCGTGTTGGAATGGTGGGAGCGGGTGCCACTGGTCGCGCTATCGCCTTGCAGCTTGGAACTCCTGTGCCCGGAATCCGCCTGGCTGCCATTGCCAATCGAACACCAGAACACGCTGAACGGGCATTCCGTGAGGCGGGGATCCAGTCGTGGAGCAGAGTTTCCTCCGCTCGCGAAGCCGAATCGGCAATCGTCCGCGGAGTCCCAGTGCTTACGGATGATCCCTCGGTGTTAACTTCCTGCGATGCCATCGATATTCTCCTGGAAGTTACGGGCACCGTCGAACCCGCTGCAGGTGTTGTTCTCCACGCTTTAGACCATGGCAAGCACGTTGTGCTGGTGAACGCGGAGGTGGACTCCTTCATCGGTCCAATTCTGAAAGAGAAGGCAGACCGCGCTGAAGTTGTAATCACGCACACGGATGGCGACGAACCTGGTGTGGCTATGACCCTGTTCCGTTATCTTCGGTCGCTGGGGCTCCGGCCTGTAGCCGCAGGCAATCTCAAAGGGATGGTCGATTACTATCGAAATCCTGACACGCAACGCGCCTTTGCCGAAAAAAACGATCAGGACGTCAAAAAAGTCACTTCTTTCGCGGATTCCACCAAACTTTCCATGGAGGCAACTGTTCTGGCAAACGCCACAGGCTTCCGTGCTGGCCGCCGTGGTATGTATGGCCCGGCGTGCAAAGAAGTCCGCGAAATGGCCAACCTGCTGCCTGCGGACCAGATGCTTAGCACTGGACTTGTAGACTATGCGCTCGGCGCGTCGCCCTACAGCGGCGCATTTGTGATCATTCATGAGGACTCGCCGCTAAAGAAGGTACAATTGGCGTATTACAAGCTTGGCGACGGTCCATTTTACGTATTCTATACACCATTTCATCTGCCTCACATTCAGATCGCTTCGACCATCGGCCGCGCGGTGATCCTTCGCGACCCCACGGTAGCCCCCCTTGGCGGGCCGGTCTGCGAGGTAGTCACCGTCGCCAAAAGAAATCTCAAAGCTGGCGAGCGTCTGGACGGGATAGGTGGGTTCTGCGCCTACGGGCTCATCGACAACGCCCCCGCAGCGCGAGCCGCCGCAGCTCTGCCGATTGCCCTTTTGGAAGGCTGCGTACTGCGTCGCGATGTTGCAAAAGATGCTGTGCTCGCCATTCCGGATGTGGAGATGCCCGCAGGCCGCGTGACGGAGGCTCTGTGGAGAGAACAGAACGCGCGCTGGTTGCAGAGACCATCCGAGATGAATCCTCTGGCACAGCACGTGCCTGCAGGAAAACTTTAACGTGCGCTCTCGAACTGCTTCAATTGGTCGTGGTTTTGGTTTCGCGGCTTTGCCCGCCTTAGAACATTATGCTTAATCGCATGTTTTGGAAGGGCCGCAATGTCCTGGTTACCGGGCATACGGGTTTTAAGGGAAGCTGGCTCTGCTTGTGGCTCGATGCCCTGGGGGCCAAGGTGACCGGTCTCGCGCTGGATCCCCCAACGCAGCCGAATCTGTTCCAGCAGGCCAGCATTGCCTCGACCATCCACTCTGTTCTCGTGGACGTGCGGGATTTCCCTCGGCTTAAAACTGCCGTGGCCGAGTGCCGCCCCGAAGTTGTCATCCACATGGCCGCGCAGTCCGTGGTGCGTCGCGGCTATGAGGATCCGATCGAAACCTATTCGTCCAATGTCATGGGCACGGTTCATCTCTTTGAGGCCCTGCGACAGCTCAAGCATCCTTGCGTAGCGGTTAACGTAACGAGTGACAAATGCTATGAGAACCGGGAGTTTCTATGGGGATATCGCGAGAACGAGCCCATGGGAGGTCACGATCCCTATTCGAACTCCAAAGGTTGCGCCGAACTGGTGACCTCGGCCTTTAGAGATTCCTTTTTTCCGCCTGCATCTCTGGAGCAACACGGAGTCGCGCTGGCGAGCGCTCGCGCAGGGAATGCCGTTGGTGGCGGCGATTGGACCAGCGATCAACTGATTCCCGACCTCATGCGCGCTTTCCTGGCAGGACGCCCCTGTGAGATCCGGAATCCTTGCGCTATTCGGCCCTGGCAGTTTGTCTTGGAACCCCTGCACGGATACTTAATGCTTGCCGAGCGGCTCTCTCAAGACGCCCCCAAGTTTGCCTCGGGTTGGAACTTCGGCCCTGCGGACTCAGATGCAAGGCCGGTCTCCTGGATGGCAGACAAACTGGCACGCTCCTGGGGCGATAATGCTTCCTGGCGTCGGAACGAAGCTGTGCATCCGCACGAAGCGCATTTCCTGAAGTTGGATACGTCTAAAGCAAAAGCCTGGTTAAATTGGCATCCCGTGCTGCCACTGAACCAGGCCCTCGAGTGGATCGTCGAATGGTATCGCGGCTTCCAAACGGGCGTTGATCTTCGCCGCCTTACCTGCGCACAGATCGAGCGGTACGAGGCCCTCTCACGGAACTAAATTAGACCGACCGCCACTGCCTGCTTAGTGCGTCTGGTTGCACGCCACTGCACACGGGAACCCGGTCTCGACACCCGAAATCGGAGATACTGGAGAAGTCCTTCATGCCCAACCCAAACATCGTCGTCCTAGGGACCGGAATGGCCGGTTTCGGTGCTGCCCATCGGCTCCATGCCGAGCGCATCACGCCTGTGATGTATGACAAGAACTCCTATCATGGCGGCCATACGGCATCGTTCCGCTCCGACACCGGCTTCCTCTTCGACGTCGGCCCGCACATTTCGTTCACCGAGGATCCGCGTATTCAGGAGATCTTTGCCGATAGCGTCAATCAACAGTACGAAACCATTCAAATCAATTTGAATAACTACTGGCGTGGCTATTGGCCGTTGCATCCTGTACAAGTTCACCTGCACGGACTGCCGGAAGACGTCATCGTCAAGGTCATTAAGGACTTCGTCAAGGAAAGCCAGGCCCCAGAACGGCCGATAAAGAACTACGCTGACTGGTTGTTGGCGAGCCTTGGCCGGACGTTTGCTGAGCTCTTTCCAATGCAATACACGCGAAAGTACCACCTCACCACCGCCGACAATATGAGCACCGACTGGCTCGGCCCACGCATCTACCGCCCAACCCTCGAGGAGGTGTTGCGGGGTGCGCTCTCGCCGTCAGCTCCGCACGTTCATTACATCACGCACTTCCGCTACCCGAGCAACGGCGGATTCATGTCGTATTTGAAGAAGTTTGTCCCGATGGGAAATCTGAGGCTCAATCACGAGTTAGTATCCATTGATCCCCGCGCGGGGCAGCTTACTTTCTCGAACGGCCACGTGACACGATACGATGGGCTGGTCTCTTCCGTAGCATTGCCGGATCTCATCCGCATGATTCAGGGCGCGCCGCCGGATGTCGTTGAGGCTTCCCGGCGTCTGGCTTGCTCGACATGCGTCCTCGTTAACATCGGTGTGAACCGCCAGGACCTTTCGCGCGCCCACATGACGTACTTCTACGACGAGGACATTTGCTTCACGCGCCTCGGCTTTCCACACATGCTCTCCTCCAGTAACTCTCCTTCGGGCACGGGAAGCATCCAGGCGGAAGTCTACTTTTCGGACAAGTACAAGCCCTTCAACGGCTCGCCCAATGATTGGATTGAGCCCGTCATCACGGATCTGCGTCGCTGCGGCCTGTTACGCGACAGTGACCAAATCTTGTCCCGTGGGGCGATGTTGCTCCGATATGCGAACATTATCTTTGATCTCGACCGCGCGGCTGCTCTCAAAACAGTCCACTCTTATCTCGACGATCTCGGCATCGCCTACTGCGGACGGTATGGAGACTGGGGCTACATGTGGACAGACGAAAGTTTCAAGAGCGGCGAATTGGCTGCAGAACGGATCTTGTCAGCGCTGTCCTCCGAGGCCGGGGTTGTCTAAAGCGGACCGGCCAGATATCACGATTCGCTACGCCTCGGTATCTCAAATGAGGCAAAGCATCGTGCTTGGTACGGAGCAACCGTAGGAGCGACAGCATGGTCGACCCTGCACTATTACAGCTAATGAAACACCCGACCACAGCCAACGATGCACACATGGACACAGAACCTCAAAAACCGCGGACGCTCATCTTTTCGCAGCGAAATCTTTCCAGAAAACTTCCCTTTCGTTGTGCTCACTTTGAATTTGAAGACGTAATCTCGCAGATTGACTCTGTGGAGATGGTGGCACCGCGCGTAGATTCGACCAGTTTACGTCACACGATCGCAAAACGAATTGCTTACCATACCCCGCTCGCGCTGAATCCAGGTATTCAACAAACACCGATCAAGGCTCACTATGATCTGTTTCTAGCGATTTGCGGAGATCCAACGGACCTACTTAGGGTCAGTGCCCTCGGCAATTGGAGGGCTAGCTGCAAAACGGCGGTTTGTCTGATTGATGAGCTGTGGGTGACGCAAATGGCCGGCTACCATAATTTCTTGCGCATGCTCGAGAAGTTCGATGTCGTGATGCTTTATTACAGTCAAAGCGCTGTGCCGCTCAGTAAACAAATCGGACGCAAATGTATCTTTCTGCCGCCTGGTGTAGATGCCATTCGCTTTTGTCCTTATCCGCATCCCCCTAAGAGAGTCGTAGATGTTTATAGCATCGGGCGTAGATCAGAGATAACGCATCGAATCCTCCTTAGGATGGTTGAAAAAGACGGCCTGTTTTATCTTCACGACAGCATTGCCGCTGACCAGGTCCCTGACCCAACGGAACACCGAGCCCTCTTTGCGAATATTGCGAAAAGAAGTCGGTATTTCATCGTTAATCCAGGGCTGATTGATCGGCCTGATATACGGGGTGATCAAATTGAAATTGGTAACAGGTATTTTGAGGGAGCCGCGTCTGGCACCATTATGTTGGGAGAGCGTCCAAACAACGCTGAGTTTGAGAGGCTTTTCGATTGGCCTGATTCTCTGATTCATCTACCTTATAATTCCGCCGATATAGATAAGATCGTGAATGCGCTTGATAACGAGCCTGAGAAACAGGACAGAATGCGGCGGACGAATGTGAAGCAAGCTTTGAGGCGGCATGATTGGGTGTACCGCTGGGAAGCCATTCTTAAAGTCGTAGGTCTTGAACCGATGCCGGGACTTTTTCAAAGGAAGGAACTCCTTCGAAACCTAGCTGAGGTTGTGATGCAAAACGAGACACCGCCAATGCCCGACTCATACAAAAGCAACTCGACACCGGGCGCCGTCGTATGTTAACTGATATTCAAATAGAGTTGTGAGGATAGACCGCTGCTGTCTGAATTTGTCGGCACTCTTCTTTTGACTAAGGTCTGGCTTCGCGAAGTCCTTTAGAAACCAGGGACCACTGGCCGGTCGAGGCGACCTCAATCCCGAAGAACAGCCGATGCACCCCTGGGCACCGGCCCCGCGGTCGCGCCGAAAAGAGCGTGAGGCACGTGATGATCTCGCAAGAATTCTTCGAACAGGTTCAAGAGCCCCTCTTCCCTCACGTATTGCACTAAATCAGGATGGATTGTATGGCGCGGACACACACAAAGATCGCCCTGCTACATCATACCGGCGGTGGCAATCTGGGGGACGACGCAATCATTGACGCGGTCCTACACAATCTCCGAGGGCGTTGGCCTGATGCAGAAATAACTGCCATTTCAATGAATCCCAACGACACCGCGAAAAAACACGGACTCCCGTCTTATCCCCTTAGAAGACACACCTGGGATATCGGCTACAAGTCCGCCAGGAGGGAAGCGACTCAAACAAGCAAGTATAGATTTCTTAGCTGGCTTAGAACAACAAAAAATCCGGTGATTCGACTGCCCAGAGCCATTATTCGCGAGCTGGCTTTCTTGGTCGCATCGCTTCGAATTCTTAGGTCCTTCGATCTGCTGGTTGTCACTGGCGGTGGTCAACTTACCGAGAGAAGCGGGCCGTGGGGTTTCCCATACGCAATCTTCACCTGGATTTTGATGGCAAAGACCGTGCGCATCAAGTGTGTTTTCTTGAACGTGGGCGCAGGCCCGTTGAATCATCCCCTAAGCAAATTCTTCGTCACCCGTGCCCTGTTTGCCACGGACTACGTGTCTTTTCGAGATGAACAATCGCAAGCACTTGCCCGCGACATAGGATTTACGGGTAAAAGCCAAGTCTTTCCAGACAACGTTTACAATCTCGAAGTGTCTTCACCCAATGTTCCCTTAGGAAGACAGGATCAGTCAATAGTTGGCATCGCCCCTATGCCTTATCCTTTTTGTGATCCCCGAGAACATCCATCAGGCCACCAGGCCATTTACGAGGATTTCATCGCTAGGCTCGCGACCTTCGCTTCTTCGCTTGCTAGAGACTCCTATTCACTAGAGCTTTTTGGCAGCGACATCGGCGCTGATCCGTCAGCCATTGAAGACTTGCGGACAGTTTTGCGAAACCGTCATAACATTTCTACGCCGCGATATGAGCCGATCGACTCCGTTCGCGAACTGTTATCTAGAATGTCGGCAATGGATTATATCGTTACATGCCGGTTTCATGGTGTTGTGTTTGCGCATATCTTAAACAAGCCCGTTCTCGCAATACCGCATCATCCGAAAGTCGCGAATCTCATGAATGCTCTCGGGCTGTCGAAATACTGTGTTGATATCCGGACGTTTGACCCGATTCAGTTGACGGACACTTTCGCATCTTTAGTCAGCAATACCGAGGAGGTCAAGAGTCGCATGGCAGCGAGTTTGGCGAGCTACAAGTCAAAGTTGGCGATTCAATTTGATGAACTGTTCCCTCGAAGCCCCAGGGAAACGTGGATGCCGCGAGCGACACGTGCCTGAGTGTCAGGAACGGGCCATTTCTAGCCAACTCAGCTTTTAGCTAGATGAAGTCCTGCTTACGTCTTCCCACAGCTCGATACCGGATCAGACGGGCGCCGCTAGGTCGTGTACATGCCAGTGCTACCCGTGGCAGACTCTTTGGATTCGCAGTTACTTTCCCTCAAAGTGGACTTGTTGCAGACCTAAGGAGATCCTTTATGAAAGTTGTACTATTCTGCGGCGGGCTTGGAATGCGTCTCCGCGATTATTCGGAAACCATCCCTAAGCCCATGGTGAACATCGGCTATCGGCCGATTCTCTGGCACGTCATGAAGTACTACGCCCATTATGGGCACAAAGATTTCATCCTCTGTCTGGGGCATCGAGCCGACGCCGTCAAGGACTATTTCTTGAATTACAGTGAGTGCGTCTCCAACGATTTTGTCTTGTCCTGGGGCGGGAAGAAGCTGGAGCTCTACAGTAGCGACATCGAGGACTGGCGGATTACCTTCGCCGATACCGGGCTTGAATCGAACATCGGCCAACGCTTGAAAGCGGTTGAGAAATACCTGGAAGGAGAAGATGAGTTCCTGGCCAATTATAGCGACGGCCTCACGGACCTGGCGCTCCCGCAACAACTGGACCACTTTCACAAAAACGGCAAGACTGCCAGCTTTCTTGCAGTCCGGCCGAACCTCAGCTATCACATGATCTCCTTGCATGAGGGCGAAGGCAACTTGGTTTCTGCGATCCACGCAATCAACAATGGCGGTGTGCGGATCAATGGGGGCTTTTTCATTTTCAAAAGCAAGATATTCGATTACATCCGGGAGAGAGAGGAGCTTGTCAACGGACCTTTTCAGCGGCTCATCGAAGAAAAGCAGTTGATTGGTTACCCCTACGATGGTTTCTGGGCATCCATGGATACCTTCAAAGACAAGCAGCAGCTCGAGAACTTGTGGGCGAACGGCGCTGCTCCGTGGGAAGTGTGGAAGACGGACCACAGCAAAACAGCTACTGCAAAGGCTTCTGCAGCGAGTAAAATTCCATGCATTCCTTGAGTTTGGCTTGGGATGCAACGTCACCAGTCAACGTCCTGTGTCTAGGCGCGCACTCGGATGATATCGAAATTGGGTGTGGCGGGACGATCCTACGTTTAGCCCGTCAGTATCCCAACTGCGTGTTCCACTGGGTCGTTTTCAGTGCCACTGGTGTTCGAGCCCATGAGGCACAACGTGCCGCCAAGTTGTTCGCTGGAGCCGGTGCTCTCAAGGGCCCCCTGCTGAAGGCATTTCAGGACGGATTTATGCCGTTCGTTGGTGCCGAGGTGAAAGCGGTTTTCGAAGATTTAAAATCGATTTCCCCCGATCTCATTTTCACTCACAGTCGCAATGACGCTCACCAGGACCACCGCCTCCTGGCGGAACTGACTTGGAACACGTTTCGCGATCACCTTATTCTCGAGTACGAAATTCCAAAGTATGATGGTGATCTGGGCCGCCCCAGCGTGTTCGTCCCGCTCGACTCTGAGCTGTGCGAGAAAAAGGTCCAGCACCTCATAGACACCTTTCAATCCCAGCGTTCAAAGCGCTGGTTTCAATCGGACTCGTTTTTCTCCCTCCTGCGATTGCGGGGCATGGAGTGCAATGCTCCCAGCGGATACGCCGAAGCGTTCTACTGCCGCAAGCTAGTCCTTTGATCAAGAGTTCCTCGGGCGACCTGAAATCGAAATGAAGGACCTAAAAGAGAAGACAATCCGTGGCGGTTTAGCAAGAATCACTGCACAAGGTGCGAATTTTGCCCTGCGCGCCGGCTCTCTCATGGTTTTGGCGCGTCTTCTGGACCCCAAAGACTTCGGACTGGTAGGCATGGTGACTGCCTTTACGGGAATCCTGGGCATGTTTCGCGATTTCGGGCTTTCCTCTGCTGCGATTCAGCGCACAGACGTCACGGAAGAACAGCTATCAACGTTGTTTTGGATTAACTTAGCGGTGGGTGCCGCGCTTGGAGTATTAGCAATCGGCGCCGCGCCGACAATCGCTGTCTTTTACCACGAGCCTCGGCTTTTCGGGGTGACTGCCGTATTGGCGGGGGGATTCCTCTTCAACGCTGCCGGCGTGCAGCATGGAGCGCTTCTTCAACGTCACATGCGTTTTACCGCGCTGGCGATCATAAACACCGTTGCCTTAATCGTAAGCACGGCCGTTGCTATTGGCGGCGCAATGGCCGGCTACGGATACTGGTCGCTCGTGGCCATGACCGTTACTCTCCCGCTGGTCAACACGATTGGTTGCTGGATGGTCAGCGGTTGGGTTCCCGGGAGTCCGCGTAGGCATTCCGGTATCCGCTCCATAATGCGCTTCGGAGGTGGCATTACTCTCTATGGTCTCATCAGCTATCTAGGCAATAACTTTGAGAAAATACTCCTCGGCCGTTTCTGGGGAGTTGAAGCGATCGGGCTTTACGGAAGAGCCTACCAGATCATTCTCATTCCGATTGAAAACTTGAATTTTGCGGCCGGCGAGGTGGCATTCTCGGCGCTCTCCCGTGTACAAAACGAGGCCGCACGGCTCAAGAATTACTTTCTGAAGGGATACTCTCTTGTGCTGGCACTAACTGTGCCCATCACGATTGGCTGCGCCCTCTTTGCCAAAGATATAATCTGGATTCTCCTTGGACCAAAGTGGAATGCGGCGGCTCCCATTTTTCGGCTCCTCGCCCCAACGATCTTGGTCTTTGCGATTGCCAATCCCTTGTCCTGGCTGCTCTGTTCGATCGGACGCGTTGCACAACTCCTGAAGATGTCCCTGGTTATTACTCCCCTCATGATCGCCGGTTACTTTGTCGGATTGCCTTACGGGCCCAAAGGTGTCGCATGTGCTTACTCGGTTCTGATGGTGCTTTGGATTCTTCCGGCCATTGTTTGGGCAGTCCGCGGCACAGGGATTTCCCTCTGTGATGTTTTGTTGACTGTGAGGGGGCCGCTGCTCTCGGGTGCCGTGGCCGCGATGTTCGCTTTTGGCGTGCGGTACTTTTGCGCTCCATTGCTCTCTCCCGTACCCCGACTGGCCCTGGAAGTCCTGGTCATGGTTACGGTGTATCTTGGCATGCTCTTCTTTGCCACCGGACAAAAGTCGTTCTACCTGGATCTGCTTCGCGGATTGAGAACTGCTCCATCGATCAAAAAGGATGGCCTAGTCTCTGCTTAATGTGGCGCCAAACCGCCTACTGATCTTCAATTCGCTTTTCCTTTGCTCCATAATCTTCGTTTGCCATCCATCCCTCGTTTTTCCTTGCATGCCATACCTTTCCTTGCATCCCATACCTAAAGTAGGTCTCTCCAGGATCCCTATAGAACAAACTGGGCGCGTCACTTTGTAATCCGGCAAGCCTTCGACGTAAGCGTCAGTGGATGGCCGTTTTGACGGCGGATTACGTTAATGGGACAGGTTGGATTGGAGTGAGGTTCCAGGGGAGCAGTTCCTCGATGCGGTTGATGGGATGATCGGCGATACGGGTGAGCACGTTCCGCAGGTAGCCTTCTGGGTCAAGGTCATTGAGCTCGGCGTGCCGATCAGGATGTAGATCGCGGCGCCACGTTCGCCGCCGGCATCGAAGCTCGCGAACAAGTAATTCTTCCGGCCAAGTGCGACGGTACGCAGTGCTCGTTCCGCGGCGTTGTTGTCGATCTCCAGCCGGTCATCGTCCACGTAGCGCAGCAGCGCTTCCCAGCGTCCCAACGCATAACGTCCGGCCATCGCGGTGTTCGATTTTCTGCCCATCGTGCCTTCCAGCCATTGCTTCAACCGCTCCCGGCTCCAGCGTCTCTTCGACGATCCCTTGCTTCTCCTCCACCCTACAGAAACCGGTTCTTCGGCTCCTTGCCTCTCACTTGCGTCGATACTTGCGAAGTGTCCACGATCCGCCCTGGTGGACACTTCGGCTGTGTCCAACAGGCCCATCTTCGTCAACTGAGCATAATCCGTCCACACGGCCATGTTCGGATGCTAACTACTGCCAACGCCGAATCCTGGATGAATCGCCTTGGCTTGACCGCACTGTCCCGGTCTGTTCTACTGCTACAGGTAAACTTTCCGAAGATTCCTGCAAAAATGTCTTATTGGCAGATACCATGTGGGCAAGTGCCCCAGGCTGGCTTGCCACCAGTTTGGGCTTTTGTGGCAAGCTTTCGAAGTCTCAAACAAATTTTCCGGGGAGTCGCTTGCTTGAGGTTTTCGATTCGCTCCCTCTCGGTTGCATCCGCCTTGCTGTGGATGGTAATCCTGGTGGTTGGTTGTGGATCATCACCGGGCGGAAATCCAAACGCAAACCCCACAACGCCTTCCATTGTCTCGCAACCCGCAGACCAGGCAGTTACGGCGGGGGAGACGGCGACATTTCTTGTGGTAGTGAACGGCACGCCGCCGTTGACCTATCGATGGCGAAAGAACGGCACGAGCATCAGCGGCGCGACCGCGGCGAGCTACACGACTCCGGCTACATCCGCGGTAGACAACGGCTCGACCTTCGAGGTTGTAGTGAACAACATGGCCGGCACGGTGACCAGTAAATCGGCAATGCTAACGGTCAAACCACACACGCAAAAGACCTACAGCACGAATTTCCCGCTCTCCGAGAATCCGGTTTCTGAGCAGGGGAACTGGATTAATGGCGGGACGGTCGGTCTCGATTGGGGCAATGTGCAAACTGCTTCGGGACTTGCTTTTGGCACGGTCGTATCAGGAGGTCCGCCATATAACGATTCAACAGCCGTCCTTGCTGGCACATGGGCCTCGAACCAAATGGCCCAGGCGACGGTCCACACCGTCAACCAGAACAGCGCCATTTTTGAGGAAGTGCAACTTCGCCTTCGTACCACCGTAACAGCACACAGCATCACCGGTTACGAGTTTTACTTCCAATGTACGACGGACGGAACGCGACACGCGCAAATCGTCAGATGGAACGGTCCCTTAAATAATTTCACATACTTGGATGACGCTACCGGTCCCGGACTCCACAACGGCGATGTGATCACGGCAACAGCGGTCGGAAATACGCTTACCAGCTATATCAACGGCGTCCCAATTATCCGATCGAAGGACAGCACGTATTCCAACGGCAGCCCCGGCATAGGGTTTTACAATCAAAGAGGAACCTTAGCCAACAACAGCGATTTCGGTTTAACAAACTTTTCTGCTGCGGAAATTGTCAGGTCCAGTCCGGCCGTACCCCGGTTGAGCATGTCGCCTAAGTGAGCTACCTCGCAAGTGGCAGCCTTTCGTCCCGCGGTCCTGGCGCTCGCGGCCGATCGGAAAACCTGTACTGAAATGAGTTGATTCTTTATCGTTTTGTCAGAAGAAAGCTGCCCGCAACGAGTGCATCCACGCCGGAGCAGTAATAGCTTCGAAGGGCGTCGCGTGGTGTGATTACGAGAGGCTCACTGTCCGTCTTCAGAACTAATGAGAGCGTCCGTGGCTCACGTTAGCTACAGTTAGAGGCATTCGGTTCACCGGTTTCTGTGGTCGTGGTCGCGCTGGGCGCGACGCTGGGGTTGGTGGTGTTGGGCGCACTAAGCAAGCGCGTTGCTTTACTGCGTTGAGCGCGATTGTACTCGAACCGCTCGTAGAGTGTCTGTCGTTTTTGTTCCTCCCTCTGATTCAGGATTTCTTCCCGCCTTCCGTAATACACATCAGCCGGAGCGACGTTTCCGATTCCTTCGTGATAGCGCCGCTGGTTGTAGAACTCGATGAACTCCGCGATGGCCGCGCGTAGTTCCTCCGGGCTGCTCCACACCAACAGATTCATCCGCCCCTTCAGCGTTTCGTGGAACCGTTCGAGTTTCCCGTTGGTCTGCGGATGATGCGGGGAACAGCGGATGTGCCGCATCCGGTGCATCCGCAAGTATTCTTCGAACGCGCCGGCGATGTAGGACGGTCCGTTGTCGGTGACCACCCGTGCGCGAAGCTTGCTCGGTACCTGCTTCATGCCGGTCCACTCGATCGCTCTCTCCACCACTGCGCTGATCGACTCCGTCTTCATGTCCCCCTTTAGTTCCCACGCCAGGATGTACCGTGAAAAATCATCCAGCACCGAGATCAGGTAATACCACCCCCAGCCCATCACAAAGAAATAGCTCGCGTCGCTCTGCCACTGTTCATTCACCCGCGTGGTCTTCACCATGTATTCCGGACCTGCGGGAAATCCCACGAGCTGCACTTCCCGCACCAGGCCGTGAAGTTTCAGCACCCGGTACACGCTCGATTCCGAAACGCTAAACCCCGCAAAATCACTGATCCAGCAAGCGATTTCGCGTGGACTCTTGTCCGGTTCCGCGCGTGCCACCACCAGGATTCTTTCCACCTCCTCCGGCCGCAGGCGGTTCCAGATCGTTCCTGGTTGCGGTCGCCGGTCCACCAGCCCCGCGTCGCCCGCGCTTCGATGGCGACGCTGCCAGCGGTAGTACGTCGAAGCGGGCAGACCCAGTTCCTTCAGAGTCTCTTTCTTCGTCCCCGGCGATCGCCGCACCAGTTCGATCACTTCGCGTTTCCTCTCGGGCTTCATCCGACTGTAAGGCTTCCGGTTGAGTAGCCCTAATACTGGCTTTTTTTCAGTGCCAGATTCTCAAGGCTCAGGTCCACCACAAGCAGCTTGAGCCGTTCGTTCTCTTGCCGCAGCTCCTGCACCTCATGGCTGGTGGCTTCGCGCTTCGCGTCTCCGCGAAGCCGTCCCTTACCTGCCTCCATGAACTCCTTCAGCCACTTGTAGTAGATCGTCGGATGGATCCCTTCCCGGCGGCACAGATCGGACACCGACACCTCCGCGCGAATCCCTTCCATCACGATGCGGATCTTCTCTTCGGCGGGAAATCTTCTGCGGCTCGCTTGCTTGGCCCGGCGGATCAACTGCCGCGCCGTCTCTCCCCGGCGCCCGCCAGCCCTGCCCTCGGGCAGGGCTGCCCCTCGCTCCTCACTCTCGTACTCCGCTTGCTCTTCGTCCTGCGCCTGCGGCTTCTTCAGTTCCTCTTCCATGGTTCACCCTTCTTTCTGCGCATCCTAGCGCTAGTTCGGGTGAACCGAAAACCTCAGAATCTGTAGCTAAAGTTCCCTCTCAACTCACTCCCATTTCCGCTGAACTCAAACAAGGCTCACCAAACAGGTTGAACGACGTGTGGACCAGCATCGGCGCGGGGCCGTTTTCACCTATGCGGTTCAGCAATTTCCACAGCAGGGGATTATTTCCCGATGTGACCACGTGAAGCCGCGGGAGGCCTTCTTTGGACGCGAAACTGGACTCCGGAGATTCCAGAAGTTTGCGCGTGTTCTCCTTTGCTTTCGCCATGATGGGCATGAACTGGGCATTTGCCGAGCAATCAAAATATTCGGCACGGTTTTCCTCCGGTATAGCGAGAACAAACGGACAGGACGATTCATGGTGCTTCACATAATCATTTAAATTCTCTTGCACATACTCAGCCCAGGGCAATGCGAAAAGGCTGCGATGACCGAGCGCGCGTGTGCCGAATTCAGCGACTCCCTGGAACCATGCTACGATCATTCCTGCCAAAAAAAGCTGCACGGCTTCTTCGATTTGCCGATCCTCCAAATCGAACCAGCGGTACGGAGCCTTGCAGTTGTCGAACACTTGTCTGATTTCCGCGTTCTAGAACGAAGGGCCCTAGTAGAGACTTCGCATTGGTGCGACTTGTTCATGCTCCGGTGTTTGGTGCCAGGCCAGCCATGCGGCCCCGAGCGATGTGCCCTCATTTCCCGCCGCGGGCTGGACAAAGATCTGCTCAAAGCCCGTATTTTGCTCAAGCGCAGCCACCAAGAGAGGATTCAGAAACAGCCCTCCCGCCAGGCATAAATACTTCATTCCCGTTGATCCTCGTAGGGCTTCCAGCCATTCCGTCAAAATTCGCCGGAGTGCGCCTACGGACCCGAAGTACAACCCTTTCGACTCTCCCTTTGCTTCCAGGCCGCGGCCGCAACAACGGCTTCCCGAAAATCAACGGGCTATCTTTCGTTCTAATCCCGGCGTGAACACTCCGGGTTGTGTTTTCACTGCTTTCGCCAGATGCAGCAGCACCTTCATCTCCGATATGGTGATTTCATGCAGCGATAGGGATGCCCGCTTGCATGTCTTGCTGTCGTTTTCGAGAGCCAGGGATGAATGTTCGGCGTTCGCGCCGTTTACAGCCCGCGAAACATGGCTGCGTCGTGGTTATCGCCGGCGGGGCCTGATGAACTATTTCGAGAAGCTGAGCGAACTCAGGCCGCGTGTGTCCATGCGCAGTTCTATCCTAGAATTGATGGACTCCGAATTGTCCGTTAGGATCAGGCGGATCTCAAATTGAATATAAGAAAAAAGAGTAGTCATTATCTAATTGTCCTCGCGTGTAGCCTTTTTCTAGGTGGTTTCGTCGCTGGTTGGCGTACAAGCAGACGACTTACGGTCTCAGCGGATGCCGAGACCCAGCGCGACTATCTTAGCGAGAAAGGAAATGCCTCCAGCGAAGTTCGCGTGGGAGTGTTGAACTCATTGCGAGAGTTCCAGGATGGTTACAGTAAGCGGGATCCCGGGCAGCTAGATGCCTTTATGCAAAGACTCTTTCCCGAGGACCATGACACGCGTGTGATCGGTACAGATGCTGCTGAATGGAAAACTGGTAACGATTCTATAGCACAATTCATTAAAGCTGACTGGCTCGAATGGGGAGATGTTCATCTCGCTGTGGACGACTCCTCAATAAGTTCCTCAGCCAATGTGGCCTGGCTTGCAACGACTGGGAGGGAAGTTTCGGCACATTCCTCACGCGCGATTCGTTTTACAGCTGTCTTGATTCGTCGAGATGGTCGTTGGCTCTTCCGTCAAATCCAATTTCAGTGGGATGAACGACCTCTGAGCTTCTCGGATTTGGTTAGTGGAAACGGATCAGCGCATCTCAAATACAGATAAGCACAATATGAAATGAGAATCACAGCAGACCGAATGCTAGAAAAGGCGATTGCGACCACGCGGTAAGCACCTACACCAATGTTCAGTATGCAAGATGCCGCAAGATCTCTCCGGAGTTACATTCGAAGAAAAAGCGACCCGCACGGGCAATCACCTCATTGTGGAACCGGATAAGGCACTGCTTGATTGGATCAGGATAACTTGGCTCGGCCTTCTTGCTTGATTCTCCCTGGTTGGTAGACTCCATCCCTGCTAAATTAGGCGCCAGAAACCCTGCAACAGACGTCGGCCGTCATCGAAAAGGACAACAATCTCGTAACTCCATAGAAACAAGATCGCGAAGAAAAGCCCCGGATGTTGTCGATGCCATCTCGTCGTGAGCCACAGGACCGCTTCTCTCACCGGCGGAATCTTTGCAAAGTGAGCGAAACTCACTCCTAGACAGGCGCCAGCGATCACGTCCGTAGGCCAGTGAACTCCAAGATATAGCGCCGGAAAGCTGATGGTCGTCGTAACCCAGCCGATGGCCAGCCAACCAAGAGGTCGCGAGACGAAGAAGATCCCCGTCGCGAGCGCGAAAAAAAGAGCCGCATGATCACTCGGAAACGAACTCCACCCTAAGAGCGAAGGGTGTGCCCCATGGGGAAGCTGAAAGTGGAGTGCCGGCGTCCAGATCGGCCTTGTCCGAAACGGAAGACTTAAGGCCAATCCCCTCGCAGCGAGCGTGCTCACGCCGCACAGCAGGATTGCCCCTAACAGGAGCTCGTGACGTTTGCATAGTTGGCCCTCTTCCTCTCGGTCAAAAAGAGCCCACCACGCGAGTGCCATGATCGTGCCGCCGTTAATCATGTTGGTACTGTACACTCGCGTTACCAGCCAATCGAACCAATGCCAATGGTTCACAAACTGATTCAGAAACAACAGGATTTGAACATCAGGCCAATTCATGTGTCTACACTCCCGTGAATAGGTGTCCCGCCAGGGGTTCCCGTTTCGCGCTTCCTGTTAGCGGCATTATACAACTGACGACCCCCTGATGAGAGGATGCCCCACGTTTAGTTGAAACTTGAGAACAAGAAGCAGCGGCTCTCGCCCGAACTCGGATAGAGTTCGGGTTGAGAATCCCTTTTTAAAGGAGAGAGCCGCCGTGAGAAACAATTATCAGA
>Ga0326727_10001664_pt1 | contig 80674 bp, 64 predicted proteins | sample MB2enrmetagenome_FD_207643 | JGI IMG/M metagenome (GOLD analysis project Ga0326727, IMG submission 207643) | Lab enriched peat soil microbial communities from McLean, Ithaca, NY, United States - MB29MY | ecosystem: Environmental > Terrestrial > Soil > Wetlands > Peat | place: USA: New York... | reverse complement strand
GAGCGCGTTTCCAATTACGACAATCTTGAAGTCAAGCCACACCCCTTCACCGAAGGCGACACGCTGAATAAAATGACGGATGCCGAACTGACCGCCATCATCGGTCACGGCGGCCCCGCGCTCAACAAGTCCGCATTGATGCCCCCATACGGCTATACTCTCAGCAAGACAGAGATCGAGGCGCTGATTGCTTACATTCGCCTGATCTCCGATCCCCCCTACCATGCTCCCGGAACGGTGTATGCACAAAAGTAGGGCCGGTTGGCGCGGCCCGGTTCTATTCGTTCTCAGTCTTTTTGGTTTTGGTCTGATCGGCGCCAGCGTCTTGCCGGCGCAAGTTGTATCGCCGGCGGAAATCAAAGATCCCGCGTTGCGTGCCCTGCAGCAACAGTATATGGACGACCTGAGCCGGGCGGGCGAGGACATTCTGTCAATCCACTTCGATTATCCGTTCTATCTCAGTCGCAAGCTCGACCTCGATCAGGCACGGCAACAGATCGCGGATCAGTCGTCTCTCCGCTTCGACAACTACAACGGACAGACGGTGCTCGCGATCACGGGCAACTACTATGCCGCTTACTCCGCGCAAAAAATGAGTCCCGGACAGCGGGCGCGGAGCACTTTTCTCAAGGTGGTGATGCCGATTCTGAAAGCGGCAGTTCCGTTCTTTCAGAACAACGAGCACGTGCAGGGATTTGCCGTCGAGATTTCACATCACATCATGGGGAAAGTGATGGGCGTCTCGATGGAGCGGCCGGAAAACCTGATGGTTTTCTTGCCGAGGAGCGGCGCTCTCAAGCTGCTCGCCGCCAAGGATGAGACCGCGCAGCAGGCAGCGCTCTTGCAGGGAGAAGTGTTTCTCAACGCGCAACCCATCTCCATTTGGCTTAACGATTCGGTGCTTCCGCCGGCGGCCAGCGATCACTCGGATGACACTTCCAATAGCGCCTCTGGCGCGGAGAAAACGGGAGCTGAAACGGCGGGGAACGGCAGCGGCTCGCAGCCGGGCGTCTCTACTCCTCCAGCGTTGAAGGCGAAAGAACCACCACCGCCCCCGCCACGCGATACTTCGACGCAGGCGCTCGCCGCGCTGCAGCTTGCCGATCAGCCCGTGGTCGATCAGATCGTGAAAGAGCTGGACTCGCAAGCTCACTTCGTTGCCTACGCGCCGCCGAAATTCGTGGCTTTCCGTCAGGGAATCTATCTTGAGCTCTCACTGAATTCCACTTTACCGCCGTCCGCCGCGGGATCGCGGTACAAGTTGGCAGCCATCGCTTTCGATGAACATATCGCCCACCTTATCCGTCCGCTGCTGGCTTATTTCAAGGATGCGCAAGACTTCGACGGGATCGGCTTCAGCACGAACCTCCACCCTGCCGGCAAGGCAGCCTCGGGCGCGTCTGAAGCCGTGGAATTTTTCTTCCCGCTTTCGTCTCTGCGCTGCTACGAGAAATACGATTGCACCGGCCAGCAAGTCTTGGACGCCGGAACGATACTTATCAATGGAGAACGTGTGGCCCTCGATCTGCAAGTCGCCGAGGGCAGTTCCAGCCACTGAGAAGCGGTACGCGTGTTGAGTAAACGCTCCCTTGCCCTCTGTAGCCCTCAACTACTTTTGGTACTGAAGAGGGCTCTCATTTTCACGCATTCCTCACACACGTGCTCGTCGGCTTTTCTGAAAGTGATTTGATCAAGGTGGCTGCACTCTTTTGGCATCGCTTCCTCCAAGGTGAAACCCGAGATTTTGGGTCAAGTCACTTCGGTCATGTAACTTAACAATCACGGTCAAAGCCCGCTTCTTTCACTCACGATGTTTGTGGAGGGCTTCATTTGTGTTCCGGCTTGATTATCTATCTTGCATACTGACCGTAACGTCCACGATTCTGGTTGGACGGCGGTGCTGGGAAGGCTGGGCCCTGGCTGCCGTCAATGGCGTACTTGTCTGCATCAAACGTGTTCTGCATCGTGATGAGCGCGATCAACCTGCGCGCGTGGCGCAAGTCGAGAGTATCTTGAGCGAGTCCGGACACACGTCGATTCCACTCACCGGTTGCCTTAACCGCGAATTCACTCCGCGATGAGCAGGTTCTCGGCAAAAAGCCATTGCTCATCGATCCACTGATCCTGTGGAAGGAGGGCGTGTCGTCCTCAAACGCGGTACCCTTCTGACACTGAGGGGCTCGCTACTATTTTGAAACCAGGCAAGGCCAGCTTATTGGATGAGTCCCTCCTTCCTCAGAAACTCTTGGGCCACTTCCTTCGCGTCGCGATGCTGGCCGTCGACGGCGTAATTCAGTCGCTGCATCTCTTCGTCGGAGATTTTTCCCGCGAGTCCAGCAAGGGCTCGGGAAACTTCGGGATGTTGCCGTAAAGTTTGCTCGCGAATAACCGGAACCGCCTCATAGGGTGGAAAGTAGTGCCGGTCATCCTCCAGAACGAACAAATCCAGAGTGGGAATCAGCCCGTCGGTGGTGTTGCCTGCGGCCATGTCGATCTGACGATCTCTTAGCGCCCGCGCCAGCAGGCCCAAATCCATCACGCGCGGGGGTTCGACGAAGTGCAAACCGTAGATTGCAGCCAGACCACGATATCCGTCGGGCCTCTCCATAAACTCATAGCCGAACCCGGCTCGCCATTGCGGAGCGAACCCAGTCGCTTGGGACAAGGTCCTGATGTTCAAGCGGCGAGCGTCCTCGCCCCGGATTTCCATCGCAAAAGTGTCGTTGAAGCCGAGAGCCGGACCTAGCGTCAGCCCGAAACGATGTTTATATTCTTCTTTGACCCGACGATAAACTTCCACCTTATCGCCAACTGCCTCTTGCTTGAGGATGGCGGTCAGCGCGGTGCCGGTGTATTCGGGATACATGTCGATCCGCCGGGCCAGGATCGCCTGCTGACAAATATAAGTTCCCGCCAGATAGAAGCGTCGCTCCACCCTCAGATTGGTGTGGGCCTCGATCTGCTGCGCCATGATTTCGCCCAACAGGAAGGACTCGGTGAAATTCTTGGACCCTATGACGATGCGATCGGAACCGGACGGCGAACAAGACGGCAACAGCAAAGCCGCCGCCAAGAAGAGCAGCGCACAGACGCTCGATTGAGGGTGCTCATCGCGCACGCAGACGCCTCTCCAGCCATCCCAAAGCGAGGTCCGCGCCCAGCGCCAGGATCGCGGCTGGAATGGCCCCGGCCAGAATCACTCTGTCGTCGACCATGGCCAAGCCGCGAAAAATGAACTCTCCCAGCCCTCCAGCGCCAATCGCCGCCGCGATCGTAGCCAGCCCAACCGAAATGACAACCGCAACCCGCACGCCTGAAAGGATCACGCTCACAGCCAGAGGCAGTTCCACTTGAAACAGAAGCTGCGATTCCGTGAGCCCCATGCCTCGCCCGGCCTCCACTACGGCGGGATCGACTCCGCGGATTCCCGTGTAGGTGTTCCGAATAATGGGCAGCAGAGCGTAGAGGGTCAGCGCCAGAATCGCCAGTCGATCCGCACGCTCACCCAGCCATGGCACTGGCAGCAGAAACCCGAAGAGCGCAAGACTAGGAATCGTTTGGATAATATTGGCGCTCGCCAGCACCGCCTTGTCGAGGCGGGGCCGATGGGAGATCACAATCCCCAGCGGTATGCCGATCAGCGCTGCCAACAGTGTAGATAGCCCGACCAGCCAGAGATGTTCGAGCGTGAGTTCCAGCACCTGTCTTTGGTTCTGCAGGATGAATCGGAAAACGCTCATGACGTGCCTCGATTTATCGCTGACTCCAGCCCATCTCCGAACGCCCTGACGTAGGCGGACGCCCACGGATCGGTAGATCGCAAGAATTCCCGCGGCGTCAAGACGGTGACCAGCCGCCCCGCTTCCATCAGGGCGATACGCGATCCGAGCCGCAACGCCTCGCGCAGGTCGTGGGTGACAAAGACAACAGTCTTCCGAAGTCTCTGCTGTAAAGAGAGAAACTCGCGCTGCAGGTCGTCTCGCGTAAGAGGATCCAGCGCACCGAAAGGCTCGTCCATGAGGAGTATCTCGGGATCTGCGGCCAATGCACGCGCCACGCCGACCCGTTGCTGTTGCCCGCCCGACAGTTGGTGCGGATAACGCGACGCCATATCTGGCGCGAGCCCCGTCAGTTGCAACAACTCGCGTACTCGAGCGCGAATTCGTTTTTCGGGCCACCCCACGATCGTCGGAACGAGACTGATGTTTCGTTCTACAGTGAAATGCGGAAAGAGACCGACGTCCTGGATAACGTAGCCGATACTGCGCCGCAGGCGAATGACATCGCCGGATGCATTTGGCACGCCTCTGACGCGCACTTCCCCGGCAGTGGGCGATAACAGGCGATTTACCAGCTTCAGCGTCGTGGTCTTGCCTGAGCCGCTGCGTCCCAACAGGACAAGAGTCTCCCCGAGTTGAACCTGCAAATCGACTCCGGAAAGAACCTGCGTACCGCCCATGCGGCAGGCAACATTACGGAATTCAACGACCGGATTGGCCACTGGAGGTTGCATTTGAGCCCAGCATACCCGAGTTCAAATCAATACCAAACGTGATTCCGCCTTCACTTCCGGGCACAAATTCTAAAGCTGTGCTGCCGATCCCCAGTGACTGAAGTCAATTCGTTTGGCGTCAATCTCTACTCCCTCTTGTGTTAAGCGGTCGAGCAAAGCATCCAGATCGTCCACGATGTAGTTGATCATGAACGGCGCGGGGCTGGGATCGAAATACTTAGTGGAGGCGGGAAAAACAGTCCAAACTGTAACGTGTTCCTTTTGCGGGTCGTCGTGTTCGCGCCACGGAAGCATCGCGCCTTGGCCTTTGTCAGCGAGTCCAAGATGCATTCGCGCGTCCGATCACGAATCCGTCCGTGTTTCTCGTGAGGTTTCCAGGTCGCTTCGGGCATGTCTTTGCCATCCTTTCTTGCGCGGCCGGTGAACAAGGAAAAGTGATCGCGAGTCAGGCAGCGCGCTCGTGTTCAAGTACTCTGACTTCGCGCAATCTGCCCGTGTCCACGTCGAAAATGAAGCCGCGCACGGGGACCTCTTTGGCAATCCAGGGGTGCGACCTGACTTTCTTGATCTGCTCACGGGTATTTTCCTCGGGGTCCTTATAGGAGAAGAAGCGCATGGGAGCCGGCGACGCATCACCGGTCGAGGCGCTCAGCTTCTCGTTCATCTCGTCATCTGTGAACGTCGTGAACCCGCAGCCGGTGTGGTTGAGAAGCAATATCTCTGTGGTTCCGAGTACACGGTTGGAAACAATAAGTTCCCCGAGAACATCTTCTGTTACCGCGGGTCCGCCGGTTCGGATAACGTCGATATCGGCTTGCGTCAGACCCAAGATTCCAGGAAGGTCCGAGAGCCGTGGATCCATGCAGGTTACAACTGCGATTTTGGGTGTCGGATGCTTCCCCAGAGTTGGGTTGTAGTGTTTTGCATAGTTGCGGTTTGCTTCTAGCGCCTTATCGATAATACTCATCGTGTTCCTCCTGAAGGGCGAACGGTTCGGGCAAGCCCGTTTCTTGCAGTGTCGCTCGTCCGACCGAATCGGCTGCGATGGAGCCATTACACCCGAGGTGCTCCGGCGAATCAATTGGACGATGGTATTGGCAATACCTTGGTATTGGGCCCCGTGGAACAAAGTACGCACCACTCTGTGCCCATATGTCCAATCCTCACTTTGGCGGTAATCGATACGTTGGTCCAATAGATTCGTCATCGCGATTCTGGCCTAATCAAGTCGAGGCTGATCGGAGTAATTATGAACGCTGCAATCGCTTTCTCTCCTATGAAGCACTTCGACGCGATCATCATCGGGACGGGCCAAGCGGGACCCTCCCTGGCAGCGCGGTTTGCGGGTGCTGGCAAAACCGTGGCTATTATCGAACGCAATAAATTTGGCGGCACGTGCGTGAATACAGGATGCACCCCGACAAAGACCCTCGTGGCGAGTGCCTATGCGATCCACGTTGCCCGCCGAGGTGCGGAATATGGGTTCTCGATTGGTGATGTGCGCGTCGATATAACGCGAGTCAAAGCCCGCAAGGATGCAGCCTGCGCGAGGTCAAGCAAGGGGGTGGAGGAGTGGCTCCGAGGAACGACAAATTGTACGGTCATTCAGGGCCACGCCCGCTTGCAGTCGTCGAACACTGTCACGGTCAATGACGAAGTTCTGCAAGCCGACAAGATCTATATCAATGTTGGCGGGCGGGCCTCTATTCCCGATATGCCAGGGATTCACGATGTCCCGTTTTTCACCAACTCATCGATGATGGACATCGATTTCTTGCCCGAGCATCTCATCATCGTCGGCGGGAGTTATGTTGGGCTGGAGTTCGCCCAGATCTATCGCCGCCTGGGGAGCGAAGTTACGATTGTGGAAATGGGACCACGCCTGATTGGACGAGAGGACGAAGACGTTTCCCAAGCTGTGCGTGAAATTCTGGAGGCTGAGGGCATACATATCCGGCTGAATGTGAAATGTATATCACTGGCGAAACGCGATGCCGGCATCGCCGTCGGCCTCACATGCGAAGAAGGTCCGCCAGGAGTAGTAGGCACTCACGTTCTTCTGGCCGTGGGACGTACTCCGAACACGAACGACTTGGGTCTGGACCGGGCTGGGGTTGCCACCGACCACCGCGGCTACATAATGGTCGATGATCAACTGCAAACGAACGTGCCCGGCATCTGGGCGCTGGGGGACTGCAACCGCCGCGGCGCCTTTACGCATACTTCCTATAACGACTACGAGATTGTTGCGGACAATCTCTTTAACGGTGACCATCGCCGGGTTTCCGACCGGATCCAAGCCTACGCGCTGTATATCGATCCGCCGCTGGGGCGATGCGGCATGACGGACGCAGAGATACGGAAATCCGGACGTCGCGCCCTCGCTGCGAAATATCCGATGAGTCAAGTGAGCCGGGCCTACGAAAAGAGTGAGACACAAGGTTTCATCAAAATCTGCGTCGATGCGGAAACCAAACAAATTCTGGGTGCTGCGGTTCTTGGAGTCGGAGGCGACGAAGTAATTCACGTTCTCCTGGACGTGATGTATGCGAAGGCGCCGTACACGGTCATCCAGCGCGCCATGCACATTCATCCGACGGTCGCGGAATATCTGCCGACCATCTTCGCCAAACTGGAGCAGTTTGAGTAGAAGGGGAAGAACACTGCCTTTTTGTCAAATTGGAGGCTCAAGATGAACGATCAACAAAAGAAGGAGCAGTATTCTGGAGTGCGAGATCAAGAGATCCGTGCGGCAATGGATCAGCATTGGGCGGCGTCCGATGCCAGCGATTTTGAAACCGAGCACCGCATCTATCGCGAGGACGCGGTGCTGGAGTACCCGCAGTCAGGCGAGCGAACCCGCGGTCGACGCAACATACAGAACCAACGCGCGAGTCAGCCGAGCAAAAAGCGGTTTGCTGTCCGACGAATCATTGGCGGCGGTGATCTTTGGGTCACCGAATTCATCCTGACATATGACGGCAAGCCGTCCTACACCGTGAGCATCATGGAGTTCAGGGACGACAAGGTTGCGCGGGAAACACAGTATTTTGCGGATCCATTTCCGGCTCCCGCATTTCGCGCTCAATGGGTCGAACGGATGGAAACATAATCTCGAGGCACGAGAATTCGCTAAGGATGCTAAGCACACGCTGGACTTCGACGAGGGTACGCATGCCCCGATTGCTTTCAGTAAATGTCGGCCTTCCGCGCGACGTGACATGGAACGGCAAAACGGTCCGAACCGCAGTCTGGAAATCTCCGGTTACGGGACGGCGAATGGTGCGCAAGCTCGATATCGATGGTGATGCGCAAGCCGATCTCGCCGGTCACGGAGGAGAGCACCGCGCCGTATTCGTTTACCAGATGGATTCTTACCATTACTGGGAGCGCTTTTTGGGCCGCAACGATTTTACTTTCGGGCAGTTCGGAGAAAACTTTACCGTTGAGGGACTTCTTGATAACGAGGTCTGCATCGGCGATCGATACCGCATTGGTGGTGCTGAATTTGAAGTAACGCAGCCACGAGTGACGTGCTACCGCGTAGGTATCCGCATGAACGAGCCTCGTATGCCAGCGCTGCTGGTAGCACATCACAGACCAGGATTCTACTTTCGCGTGTTGCAGGAGGGAGAAGTTGGTGCAGGCGATGATATTGTAAAAATTACTGACGGTCCAGAGCGTATCAGTGTTGCCGACGTCGACGCCCTCCTGTACTTGCCAGGACATTCCAGTGAGCAACTGCAACGCGCGCTGCAGATTCCTGCACTTAGCAAGGGCTGGCAGAGTTCGTTCCAAGCAATGCTCCAACAAGATTTGAGCGCCAAAACTACGGTGGGAAATCCAGGACTCGCGAATGAGGAACAGGCGCCAGCTTGGCCCGGATTTCGACAGATGCGAGTCGCGAATATTAACAAGGAAAGCGAGAACGTAACTTCCTTCGTTCTGGCGTCGATCGATGGGCAACCTCTTCCTCGCTTCCAGGCCGGCCAATTTGTCGTCTTGCGGTTGCTCGTCGATCCGTGCAAACCGCCGGTTCTTCGCAGCTATTCGCTGTCTGATCTGCCGGCAGCCGACCATTTCCGCATCAGCGTCAAGAGCGAATTGAATGGGATTGGAAGCTCATTTCTGTGCAACCGTGCGCGAGAAGGTGATTTATTAGATGTTAGTGCGCCGCGCGGAAGCTTTACTCTGCGTCCCAGCCAGAATCCAGTGATTCTGCTGAGCGCTGGAGTGGGCGCAACGCCCGTGATGTCGATGCTGCACTCACTCGCTGCCGAAAGATCGCAACGAGAGGTCTGGTGGATCTATGGAGCGCGCAATCGCGTCGACCATCCATTTGCAGAAGAATCGCGTTCATTGCTGAAGCAACTCTCTCGCGGACGAGGATACATCGTGTACAGCAGGCCAGCTGCAATCGACCGAGTCGGGGCAGACTTCGATGCTCCCGGGCACATTGACACAGCTTTGCTGGAGAGAATCGGCGTGTCACAGGGTAGTGACTTCTATCTGTGTGGCCCCACTTCATTCTTGCAGAATATGCGCGACGGGCTGCGAAACTGGGGTGTGCTCGCCGAAAATGTGCACACGGAAATCTTCGGTGCTATCGAGGCTATTACCCCTGGTATGGCGCAGGTTGATCACACTCCTCACCTGCCACCCGGGCCGCCTGGATCTGGCCCCCCAGTCTCATTCGCGCGCAGCGGGATTACCGCCGCTTGGGATCCGAAATTCGGAAGTTTGCTTGAACTGGCGGAAGCGTGCGACGTTCCGGCCAGATGGTCGTGCCGGACTGGAGTCTGTCATACCTGCATGACTGGTCTGATTGGCGGATCGATTATTTATAACCCTGAGCCGCTGGAGAGGCCGGCCCCCGGGAACGTGCTCGTATGCTGTGCCCAGCCAAACGCAGGTGTCACTCTTGACCTGTGAGAGAAGATCTTTGAGAAAAACGGGAGGAGTCCAATCATGCGTTCTGATATCGTGCCCGGAGGCATTTTCCCCGACTACGAACTGCCCGATCACACGGGCCAACTGCGGAAGCTCAGCGAGCTACCGGGCGACGATCCGCTAATCCTCACGCGCGCGCGGCCACTATTGCCCAAAGGAGCACCAGCAGCATTTGGAACTCGCCGCGTTCTACCCAAATATCGCAGTGGCGTACACTCAGATCGCCACCGACGATCACCATACTCTCCAGGAATTCCGTGCGTCAGTCGGAGCCGAGTGGACATTCCTTTCGGACCCCGACCGAACGATTCAGAAGGATCTCGACATCCAGGAGTACACCGACCCCGAGCACAATCCGATGATCCTGCATACGCTCGTGCTCAAGCCAGGCCTCGTGATTTACAGCATCTATAACGGCTACTGGTTCTGGGGACGTCCGTCGGTCGTCGATCTTTGGCACGACCTGCGCGCCGTGACGAGTGAAATCCGCCCAGACTGGGATCTGAGTACTCCTGGACTCCGCGAGGCAAGGAATGCGGGTGACTTCTCGCGTTTCCACGGGTGGAACAGGCAGGCCGGCATGGAAGCGGCCTCGATTGTGCAGAAGAAATCGCAAAGGCGGCCAGTAGACGGGGGAACGGCATGACGGAACTTGCGGGATGGGGAAACTTCTTCGTAATCATGGGATCTTCGGCCGGAGCCTTAATCGGATTGCAATTCGTTGTCATCACTTTGGTTGCGGCTCTGCCCCGGACACCCGGCCAGGAGCAGGCAGGTGGCGCATATGCGACCCCGACCATCGTTCATTTCGGAAGTGTGTTGTTGCTCTCAGCAGCGCTGAGCGTTCCCTGGCACGACGCTTGCGGAGCCTCATTCCTGTGGGGGCTGCTAGGTCTTTGCGGACTTGTGTATACCATCATCGTAGCTCGGCGCCTGCGCGTGACCGCTTACCGGCCCGTGTTTGAGGACTGGTTATTTCATGCACTATTGCCCTTCGCCGCGTACGCAATGCTGTCTGCATCGGCTTGCCTGGCTCGCGCGCACGCGCACAGGGCGATGTTTGGAGTTGCAGGCGCAGCTCTGATGCTGCTCTTCAGCGGCATTCACAACGCATGGGACGCTATTACCTATCACGTATTCGTGAAGAAGCAGGAACACGACGAATCTCGGTCGCGTTCATAGTGAGGATGTCGACGCCGAAACGATCCGCGCCGCAGCGATTGGTCATCTGGCAGGAAGGCCCTTATAGGGACCGGGCGTGATGCGGACAGCGTTGCGCTTCTCCCACTACAATCACTGCTTGATGGATCTCATCCAAAGTACGTACCCAGGCTGCGCATGTTAACACCGTCAGATCCCCTGCAAGTTCTGTCAGTCCGTGGATTGCGAAAGATGTACGGCCACAACATCGCGGTAGACGATGTCTCGTTCGAGGTGACCTCGAATGAGATCGTGGGGCTTCTCGGGCCGAACGGAGCCGGTAAGACAACTACCATCAACATGGTGCTCGGGGTGCTTGAGCCGAGCGCGGGTGATATTTCGATCGCGGGCGTCGGCCTGGCGCAAAATCGATCAACTGCTCTCGGATGCACAAACTTCGCTGCTGTCTATGCGCAGCTTCCGGGAAATCTCACGGTGTATCAGAACCTGCGGGTCTTCGGCCTGATCTACGGAGTGAAACGCCTGGCTACGCGAATCGATGAGGTACTCCAGGAGTTCGACCTCACGCGCTTTCGCAACACGAAGTGCGGCGTGTTGTCGTCCGGTGAGCAAACGCGCGTGTCGCTGGCCAAGGCGATGCTGAACCGTCCACGCCTGCTCCTGCTCGATGAACCCACGGCGTCGCTCGACCCATCCACCGCGCAAGAAGTTCGCGCACACATTCGCAAATTCGCGACCAGCGGTTCGGGCGGCGTTCTCTGGACCTCGCACAACATGTATGAAGTACAAGAAGTGTGCGACCGCGTTCTGTTCCTGTCACGCGGGAAGATTCTGCTAGAAGGCGATCCCAAGCGATTGCCCGAGGAGCATGGGAAAGCTTCCCTCGAAGATCTGTTCATCGCGGTAGCGCGCGAACCTCTGAGTCTGGAGGTCAGCTAACCATGAGCCTCCAGCGTTCCGCCGCGATCATGCTTCGCCAGTTCTATCTCATGCGCGGCAGCGCCGCCCGCGTCGTACCGCTATTTGCTTGGGTCGGCGTGGATATCGTGCTATGGGGGTTCATGAGCCGGTATCTCAACGGGCTCACAACAGCAGGGCTCAACTTTGTTCCTACCCTGCTCGGCGCTGTGCTTCTGTGGGACTTTTTCACACGCGTGATGCAAGGTGTCACCATGACGTTCTTCGAAGACGTGTGGTCTCGCAACTTCCTGAATCTCTTCGCTTCGCCGCTGCGGCTCTCCGAATACCTGGCAGGTCTCGTCATGTCGAGCGTCGTCACCAGTCTGGTGGGACTCGTGTTCATGCTGATCATCGCCAGCGTCGCCTTTGGCTTGTCCTTCTTCAGCTATGGTGTGGTACTGATTCCTGCTCTTCTCGTTCTGTTCCTCTTCGGGATTGCTCTTGGCATTGCGGCGACGGGCATGGTACTGAGGCTGGGCCCGGCTTCGGAGTGGTTCGTGTGGCCTATCCCGGCGTTGATCGCTCCGTTCGCAGCCGTATATTACCCGCTGACGACTCTTCCGCGCTGGATGCAGTACGTGAGCAGAATCATTCCCCCTTCGTATGTTTTCCAAAATATCCGCAGCGTTGTGCACGGGGGAACCGTATCTTGGGGGCCGCTTGTTCTAGGAGCAGTTCTGGCGCTCGTGTACCTCGTCATGGCGTCGTGGTTTTTCTCGCGCATGTATCGCCATGGTGTGCGCACAGGCCTGATCGCCCGCTACAGCTCGGAGACGCTCAACTAGGCGCATCTTTGAGTAACGATCGTGACGGACCAGCCAGAAACTGGCTGCAAGAGGGGAGCAATCAGTACCGATAAATTGTCCTTGTGCGAATCGAACCTTGGCGCTCAATTCTGGGGACGTTAAGGAGACGATAACGGATGCTCTGTGCCAGCCGTTGTTCGGCATACCTGCCTGAGCGTGAAGATTCAGGGATTTCTTTTGCGGGAAAATAACCACTGGCGAATCCTCGAAAGTTGCACTGCTATCTCCCGGGTGGAAGCATAGCGTGCTACGCCGACCTTCGCTTGCCGGACTAAATTCCGCGGCGCGTGGTACGCGTCCACTGTCGCCGGAAGCTGAGGAATGCCTGATGCCCGGCAATTTCAGCCAATTGATCGCGCTTCTTGTCCAAAGGCATACCCGCACTCAGAAACTGTTGCCGAAGTTTTCCGATATGCTCTACAAATGGTCCCCACTCGGGCCCGAATTGCCGCTCTAACTCCCGACGCAGCCGTGCCGCCAAGGCGGGACTGTTTCCCTCGGTAGAGATCGCAATCTGCAGCGGCGCTCGGCGCACCACGGCAGGATAAAAAAAGTCGCAGTGCTCGGGATCGTCGACCACGTTGCAGAACACTCCCCTAGCATGGCAGGCGCGAAACACGGCGCCGTTTGATGCCGCGGAATTGGTGGCTGCCACCACGAGAAACGCGCCCCGCACATCGCGGGCCGAAAATGTCCGGCGGCGCCACGCCAGCTTGCCCGATTGCGCTTTCTCGCGAATCCAGCGCACTGCTTTCGGGGCGACGACAACCACGTGCGCTCCGTGGTTTAGCAACCCCGCAGCCTTGGCGGCCGCAACTCGTCCCGCGCCGACGACTACGCAGGTGCGCCCTTGGAGTCGAAGCAAAATGGGGAACGAAGTCATGCAGCCTCCGGCCGGTTCTACCGCGCCATCGTATCGCAAAAATTCAGCAGAAGCTAAGTCCACATGGGAGCGCGGTTTACAGCTCCGGCAGGGTCTCACGGAGCCTGGTGATGCGCATCACATCGCGGATTCTAATTCTCTATTAAACTAATCGTGTATGTGTGGTATCTGGGCGCTGGTGGCCCCAGATCCTTCAGAACCATCGTGGCGATGCCGGGGAGACGCCTGATGCCCGACGACAAGCCGAAATCCGAATTGCTCGACGAACTGGAAAAAGGGCCGTGGCCGAGTTTCGTCAAGGAGATCAAGTCGGCTGGCCAAACCAGCGCCAGCGCTCGGGATCTCCTCCGCCAGTTGGAACTTTCCTACGAAGAGAAGAAGGGGCATTGGAAGCACGGCGGGCTGGTCGGCGTGCTCGGCTATGGCGGTGGCGTCATCGGGCGCTACAGCGACGTCGGGGAGCAATTTCCGGATGTCGCCCAGTTCCACACCTTACGGGTCAACCAACCCGCAGGCTGGTTCTATACCAGCGACGCCCTTCGCACCATCTGCGACATATGGGAGCGTCACGGCTCCGGGCTTACCAACATGCACGGGTCCACCGGCGACCTCATTCTGCTGGGCGCCCGCACCGCTGAACTTGAACCGGCATTTCAAGAACTGGCGCAGGCCGGGTTCGATCTGGGCGGTTCCGGATCTTCCTTTCGTACGCCTTCCTGCTGCGTCGGCATGGCCCGCTGCGAATGGGCCTGTTATGACGCGATGAAGCTGTGCTACGACCTGACCATGGCCTACCAGGACGAAATGCATCGTCCGCCCTTCCCTTATAAGTTCAAAATCAAGTGCGCCGCCTGCCCAAACGATTGCGTGGCGGCGATTGCCCGCGCCGACCTTTCCATCATCGGAATATGGAGAGACGAAATTCAGGTGGACGAGAGTGCCGTGACGAACTATGCGTCCGCTGGGCTCAACATCCAGAAGGACGTTTGCGATCTCTGCCCCAGCAAATGCATGGCATGGGATGGCCGCAATCTCAGCATTGAAAATCACGAATGCGTGCGCTGCATGCATTGCATCAACGTCATGCCGAAAGCGCTGCGCCCCGGCAAGGAGCGCGGAGCGGTCATCATGATTGGCGGCAAGGCGCCGATCATGCAAGGCGCACTGCTTTCTTCCGTGCTGATCCCCTTCGTCGCCACGGATGAACTGCTGGATACGCTGAAAGAGTTGCTCCGTCGCATCTGGGATTTCTGGGACGAATACGGCAACAATCGGGAGCGGGTCGGTGAAATGATCCAGCGTGTGGGGCTGCCCGCATTCCTCGACGGCATTGGGCTGGAGCCAGTGCCAGAGATGGTCTCCGCGCCACGCGACAATCCCTACATTTTCTATCAGGCTGCGAAGGATGGTGAGAAATGAGCGCCACATCCGAGCCTCGGCTCACCGACATCGGGCCGCCGCATTACGAAAAGTATCTGCATCCCCTGATCCAGAAGAATTACGGCCAGTGGAAATACCACGAAAATCTGGCCGCCGGCGTCTATTGCCATGTCGCGGAATCGGGCGATCGCATCTACACGGTGCGCGCGGGCACACCGCGCCTGCTGAGCATCCAGACGCTGCGCGTCTTTGCCGACTTAGCCGACAAATACTCTGGCGGCTATCTGCGCTTCACCAGCCGCAACAATCTCGAGTTTCTGCTCGACGATCCGGCCCGGATCGAGCCGCTGAAACAGGAACTGATTGCCCTGGGATATCCGGTGGGCGGCACCAACAACGCCATCAGCAACATCGTGCACACCCAGGGATGGATCCACTGCCATTCCTCGGCAACCGATGCTTCGGGTCTGGTCAAGTGCGTGATGGATGCTGTTTACGACCGCTTCACGCACGAGGATCTTCCGGCGAAGCTGCGGATCGCAGTGGCTTGCTGTCTGAATATGTGTGGCGCGGTGCATTGTTCCGACATCGCCATCCTGGGCGTTCACCGCCTGCCTCCGAAGGTTCAGCATGGCACGCTGCCCAAGGTGTGCGAGGTTCCAACTTTGATCGCCGCCTGCCCCACCGGAGCGATTCGTCCAGCGATTGTGGACGGCAAGAATTCCGTCGCAGTCGTGGAGCAACAGTGCATGTATTGCGGCAATTGCTACACCGTATGCCCCGCCATGCCCATGAACGATGCGGAGAACGACGGTTTGTCCATCTGGGTGGGCGGCAAGGTAAGTAATGCGCGGACCGCGCCCAAGTTTTCCAAGCTGGCGATTCCCTTCCTCCCCAATAATCCTCCGCGCTGGCCTGAGGTGGTTGAGGCCGTTGTGAAGATGGTGGATGTCTACGCGAAACACGCGCGCAAATACGAGCGGATGGGTGAGTGGATCGAGCGCATCGGCTGGCCGCGCTTCTTCCAACTGACCGGGTTTGAGTTTACGCGCTATCACATCGACGACTTCAAACATGCGGCACTGACGTACGCGCGGTCGGCGCACGTTCGATATTGAAGCGCCTTCTCCAATCCTCCCCCTGCGAGGAAGCTGGCTGATGGGGCTGTTCAAGGAAGTCAAGAAACCGCTGATTCGAAGCGTGGCGGCGGCCAGCGAGATCAGCCCGCTGCGTCCTCGTTTTGTGCCCAAGGCGCCGCCGTGTGCCTCGGGTTGCCCCAACGGCAACGAAATTCGCGAGTTGCTCGTGATCGTCGCGCAAGCCAAAGACTACGGGCTTACCCGCGAGCAGGCTTTCGAACGCGTCTGGAAACACATCGTGGAACGCAACCCTTTCCCCGCGGTCACGGGCCGAATCTGTCCGCACCCTTGCGAAACTGCGTGTAACCGTGCCGCCAAGGATGGGCCGGTGGCGTTCAATGCGATCGAACGCGCGATCGGCGATTTTGGGATTGCCAACAAGCTGGAGCTTTCGCGGCTCGTGGCCCGACCCCGCGCGGAAAAAGTTGCCGTCATTGGCGCTGGCCCAGCCGGGTTGTCCTGCGCCTATCAATTGGTTCGGCGAGGCTATGCGGTCACTGTTTTCGAAGCATCGAGCGAACCGGGCGGCATGTTGCGTTACGGCATTCCGGGATTCCGCTTGCCGCGTGAAGTTCTTACCGCGGAGATTGGCCGCATTCTCGATCTCGGAGTCGAGCTGAGGTGCAATTGCGCGGTGGGCAAAGATATTTCCCTAGAGCAACTCCGCCGGGATTATGCCGCCGTATTCGCCGGCATTGGCGCGCAAAAAGGGATCAGGTTGAATCTGGCAGGCGAGGATGCGCCGAACGTGCTCAGCGGAATCGAGTTCCTGAAGCGCGTGAACAGCGGCGAAAACATTCACGTGGGCGACCGGCTAGTGGTGGTGGGCGCGGGCGGCACGGCGTGCGATGTGGCCCGCCTCAGCAGGAGACTGGGCGCCGAGGTAACGATGTTGGGCTTGGAGTTGACCGCCACGAACTCCGAGGCCGAGGGCGCGCGCGAAGAAGGCGTGCGCATCGAATGCTCCGCCGTTCCCTTGGAGATACTGCGCCAGAACAGGCGTGCGGTTGGAGTGCGCTGTGTCCGCGTAAAACCGGGGCCGGCGGATTCCGGCGACACTCCACCAGCGGCGTCCGAGGCGGTGAGCGAATTTGACCTGGAAGCAGACTGCATCATTGTTGCCGTCCGACAGCAGCCGGACTTCCGGGGTGTGGAGACTCTACCCAACGGCAACGGATGGATCAAGACTGACGACTGGGGCAGGACCGCGGTTGACGGACTCTTCGCCGGCGGCGACGGCGCGGGACTGGGCATCGCCACTGTTGCCATTGCCCAGGGCCGGTTGGCAGCCGAGGCGATCGACGCTCGTTTTCAGGGACGCACGTTGGAAAGAACGCCCGCGCTGCCTGCCATCGCGACAGAAAAACTGCGGCTTGACTGGTATCCCGCGGCGCCGCGGCGCGAACTGCAGCGGGTTTCGGCTGCCGAGCGCGAATTCAGCACCGAGGTCGAGATCGGCTTCGCCGAAGCCGAAGTGCTCGAAGAAGCCAAGCGCTGTATGTCGTGCGGCATGTGCATGGATTGCGAAACCTGCTGGATGTATTGCAGCAATAACTGTTTCGTCAAGCTGCCGAAAGGCGAACATTGCAAGATCAAGCTCGAAGTCTGCAACGGCTGCAAGAAGTGCGCCGAGGCATGTCCGAGCGGATACATCGAACTAAGTTGATGACTAAGGAGAGTAACTGTGCCGAAATTCGAAGTCGAGGGAAGAAGTTACGAAGTGGATGAAGACGGATTCCTGCAGGAACCGGAATGCTGGAACCAGGTGGTAGCCAAGGACTTTGCCGCTACTGAGGCCATCGCCGATCTGACCGAGGAACACTGGAAGGTTATTCACTACATCCGCAATTACTACCTGAAGTTCGGGATTGCACCCATGATCCGGAAACTGTGCAAGGAAACCGGGCACAAACTAAGTGAAATCTACAAGCTGTTTCCATCCGGGCCGGCGAAGGGCGCGTGCAAGCTGGCGGGGCTGCCGAAACCCACGGGCTGCGTGTAGACATCTTATGAACGCGAGCGAGGCCATTCTGGAGCAGTGGATTGCGCGAACGGCGGAATCCTATCCGCGTCACGCGGCGGTGCTTTTGATCGAGAAGCCGGACCCGTTTCGCAATCCGGTTGGCGCTACGCTGCGCCGAAGCTTGTCGCGCCTGCTGCGAGAATTGTCGGGCGATATGGATGCAACGGCAATCGAGTCCGCACTCGACTCGATTATCCGGCTTCAAGTGGTCCAAGGTTTTTCTCCCGACGACGCCGTGCAATTCGTGTCTTTGCTGAAACCCATTTTCCGGGAGCTTGCGCCGGAACGAAACTTGGCAGTCCTCGACGGCAGGATCGACGATGCCAGGATCGATCGGCTCGCGGCGATGGCGGCTGACAAGTACGCCCAATGCCGCGAACAATTGGCGCGAATCCGGGCCAACGAGATTCAACGCGCGAACCGGACACAACAACGCATCCTCGCGAGGCGGCCCGGATGAAGGCTCTTTCTCCGCTGCTGGCCGTGCTCGCGATCGCTCTGTTCGCCTTCCTGGGCGGACAGGCGCATGCCGGAGTTGTTTTTCTAACTGCGGTTGTTCCCTATGCCGCTTTCGCGGTCTTTCTCTTTGGCTTCTGTTATCGAGTGCTGCGCTGGGCGTGGATTCCGGTGCCGTTCCGCATTCCCACCACGTGCGGCCAGCAAAAGTCACTGCCTTGGATCAAGCCTGCATCGCTGGAAAACCCCAGCACCCGCTGGGACGCATTCCGCCGCATGGTGCTGGAAATTCTTCTCTTCCGATCGTTGTTCCGCAACAGCCGCGCGCGACTACACGATGACCGACTGGTGCTGGGAAAAGACAGACTTCTGTGGCTGGGCGCTCTGGCGTTTCATTGGTCCTTGCTGGTCATATTGCTCCGGCATCTGCGTTTGTTTCTCCAGCCGGTTCCGGTTTTCTTGAGCGCGCTCTCGCGACTGGACGGCGTTTTTCAAGTGGGAATCCCCGCACTCTATATCTCCGATGTGGTCATCCTGGGCGCTCTGCTGTATCTGGTGGCAAAGCGATTTTGCAACCCGATCGTCCGCTACGTATCTTTGCCGATCGACTATTTGGCCTTGTTTCTTCTGCTGGGAGCCGTGATTTCCGGACTGCTCATGCGCTTCGTCGTCCGCGTGGACGTGGTCGCGATCAAAGAGTTTGCGCTCGGATTGGCGGTCTTTCACCCGGTGGTTACAAACGCCATAACTCCGATGTTTCTGACTCACTTACTTATTGTCAGCGCCCTGGCTGCATACTTCCCGTTCAGCAAGCTCATGCACATGGGTGGAGTCTTTCTCAGCCCCACACGCAATCTGGCCAACAACAATCGCAGCAAACGCCACGTCAATCCCTGGAATTATCCAGTCAAAACCCACTCCTATGCGGAATGGGAGCAGGAGTTCCGAGACAAACTGAAGGCGGCGAAACTTCCGCTTGAGACCGAAGATGCCGGACAAACTACTGGCGATTGAACAGAAGAATCCGCAAGGCGATTGGCGCGACGCCGGGGTCGAGTTTCGCAAAGGGACGATCTGTTACGCCTCGGCGCCGAAGAACATCGCCTATCTCGGGCTCCCCAACCCGCGTGAGTGGCAGCCTTTCGACGCGGATTGGAAACTTCCGACTAACTGGAAACAAATCATTCTTGCAGGCATGAAAGACCGATTGCGAAAGTACCGGTCCTTTCGGCTATTTATGGAAATCTGCGTGCGCTGCGGTGCTTGCGCCGACAAGTGTCATTTCTATCTCGGCTCCGGCGATCCCAGGAATATGCCAGTGCTGCGCGCCGAACTGATGCGCTCCGTTTATCGCCGTTATTTCACTTTTACGGGCCGGTTCTTCGGCTCGCTCGTCAATGCGCGCGAGCTGACCGAAGACGTCATTAAGGAATGGTTTTATTACTTCTATCAATGTACCGAGTGCCGGCGATGCTCGGTCTTCTGTCCCTATGGAATCGATACCGCCGAAATAACGATGATGGGCCGCGAGTTACTCGACTTGATCGGCTGCAACATCAACTGGGTCATGGAGCCTGCCGCCAACTGTTTCCGCACTGGCAATCATCTTGGAATACAGCCGCACGCTTTTCAGGACAGCATTCAATTCGCCAGCGATGAGGCGAAGGAAATCACTGGCCTGCCCATTGAAGTTCCCATCAACCGCAAGGGCGCGGAGATTCTTTTCGTCATGCCGTCGGCCGACTACTTTGGCACTCCGCATTACTACACGCTGCTCGGCTACCTGATGCTGTTTCACGAAATCGGACTTGACTACACGGTCAGTGCGTTTGCCTCGGAAGGCGGCAACTTCGGCCTCTTTTCCTCGCACGAATTGATGAAGCGGCTCAATGCCAAGGTCTACGAAGAAGCGAAGCGCCTGCGCGTCAAATGGATACTGGGCGGCGAGTGCGGCCACATGTGGCGAGTGTTCCATCAGTACATGGACACGATGAATGGTCCCGCCGATTTTCTTGAGCCGCCGGTTTCGCCCATTACCGGAACGCGTTTCGAGAATGCCCGTTCCACGCGCGCGGTTCACATTTGCGAGTTCACCGCCGACCTGATTCATCACGGCAAACTGCGGCTCGACCCCAGCCGCAACGATCGCTGGAAGGTCACCTACCACGACTCCTGCAATCCTTCGCGCGCCATGGGATTGCTGGAGGAGCCGCGTTCCATCCTGAAAAGCGTTTGCCGGAATTTCCACGAGATGCCAGAAAACACGATCCGCGAGCAGACTTTCTGCTGTGGCAGCGGCGCCGGACTGGGCACGGATGAAAACCTGGAGATGCGACTGCGCGGTGGCTTCCCGCGCGCCAACGCCGTCAGGCACGTGAAAGAGAAACATGGCGTTAACCTGCTCGCTTGCATTTGCGCCATCGACAAAGCAACCCTGCCCACGCTGATGGAGTACTGGGTTCCGGGCGTCGAAGTGGCCGGCGTACACGAGTTATTGGGGAACGCGCTGGTCATGACCGGAGAGAAAGAACGGACTGCCGACTTACGCGGCGAACCATTATTAGAAGAGGAGGCTGCGCATTAGTGATCGTCCACTGATTTTCGCGGGTCTGACTCTTTTCGTCGGGCTGGTCACTACTCCCATCTGGCACGGCGCGCTCGACAGAAAGGCTGCCCTGACCGCTTCGCCGATCAAGCTCCCCGCGCGGGAAAAGCAGTGCGTAGCGCCCGCGAGTTATATGCGTGCGTCCCACATGCAGTTACTGGAACATTGGAGAGACGAGGCGGTGCGCGACGGACAGAGGCAGTTCATCGCATTCAGCGGGAAAAGTTACGACAAGAATCCGACCCGCACCTGCCTCACCGAATGCCACACCGATCGCAAGGAATTTTGCGAACGTTGCCATGACTATGCCGGCGTTTCCGATCCAGATTGTTGGCATTGCCACAACGATTCCTCGCGAGCTTCGAGGGATACACCATGAGGAGCGCGCCATGAAGATTACTCGAAAAGACTTTCTGCGGCTTTCGGGTCTGGGCTTGCTGGCCCTGGCGGGAAGAAAAGCGGTCCGCGCTGTGGCCGGGCGAACATCGGAGCGAACGCCCGCAGCGCTCCCGAAAATCCACTGGGGCATGGCGATTGACTTACAAAAGTGCCGGCAGAAAGACGGTTGCGACCGTTGCATCAGGGCGTGCCACTCCACGCACAACGTGCCGCAATTCGCCGACCGCGCGCACGAAGTTAAGTGGATTTGGAAAGAGCCGTTCAAGAATGTATTTCCAGTCGCTCAGACCGAGTACACGCGCGAGTTCTTCGGCGACCTTCCGGTGCTGCTGGCGTGCAACCACTGCGACGATCCCCCCTGCGTGGGCGTTTGCCCGGTCGACGCCACCTGGAAGCGAGCAAATGGTGTGGTCACCATCGACTTTCATCGCTGCATCGGCTGCCGCTATTGCATGGCTGCCTGTCCGTATGGCGCACGCAGCTTTAACTGGCAGGATCCCCGGCCCGCCATTGCAACTGTGAACCCGGATTTTCCGACACGCACCCTGGGCGTGGTGGAGAAGTGCAATTTCTGCGAAGAACAGCTGGCGAAGGGGCTCGGGCCGGCTTGCGCCGAGAGTTGCGAGGAAAAAGTCATCGTGTTCGGCGATCTCGAGCAGCCGGATTCCGAAGTACGCAAGCTGCTGCGCTCGCGCTTTGCGGTGCAGCGCAAACCGGAATTGGGCACTGGCCCTGCCGTATATTATATTGTCTAGTCTTCTTATGGTGATACTTGTGAATGCGTCTGCGGGGAACCGCAAATACTGGCTTTGGATCGCCTCGCTTTTCTGCGCGATTCTGGCGGGATCCTTCTGCTATGTTTTGCAACTGACGCGCGGGTTGGCCGTCACCGGACTCAGCCGCGATGTAAGTTGGGGCCTCTACATTGCACAGTTCACGTTCTTTGTGGGCGTCGCCGCCTCCGCGGTCATGGTGGTTCTGCCCTATTACTTGCACGATTACCGGCAATTTGCACGCATCACACTTCTCGGCGAACTGCTGGCAGTCACGGCAGTTACGATGTGCGTTCTTTTCATTTTCGTTGACTTGGGCCAGCCCGCGCGGGTTTTCAACATCGTTCTTCATCCTCAGCCGAGGTCGGTCATGTTCTGGGACATGGTTGCGCTCAGCGGTTATCTGCTGATGAACGCGGTAATCGCCGCGGTTACGCTGACCGCGCAACGCGAACAAGTGCCCGTTCCCGGCTGGATCAAGCCCGTAATCCTTCTTTCTATTCCCTGGGCGATTAGCATTCACACGGTCACGGCGTTTCTCTACAGCGGCTTGCCCGGCCGATTTTACTGGCTGACGGCAGTCCTGGCTCCGCGCTTCCTGGCCTCGGCTTTCGCTTCCGGCCCGGCTTTGCTGATCCTTCTGTGTCTGCTCTTGCGAAAGCTTGCCGGTTTTGATGCGGGGCGCGATGCCATCCAGAAGCTGGCGGTCATCGTGGCGTATGCCCTCACCATCAACATTTTTTTTATCCTGGCGGAGGTCTTCACCGCTTTTTACAGCGAAATTCCGGCACACGAAGAGCACTTCAAGTATCTCTTCATCGGCCTCAACGGCGACTATCACCTGGTGCCCTGGATGTGGCTCTCAGTGCTGCTTTCGTGGGTTGCGCTGGCATTGCTGCTGGTTCCCACGTGGCGACACAACGTTCGTTTGCTAACAGTGGCATGCGTGTGTGTTTTCGTTTCGATCTGGCTGGACAAGGGACTCGGGCTGATGGTTGGCGGCCTGGTGCCCTCGCCTCTGGGAGCAGTCACGCGGTACGTGCCCACTCTTCCCGAGTCCACGATTGTTCTTGGAATTTGGGCCAGCGGCGCTTTGATGATCACGGTCCTGTACAAGATCACGCTTTCGGTGTGGAAGGAGAACTAACAAGACAGACTCGTTGTGTGGAGACGACCTATGACTGGTGAACCAAGACATGTGAATCAAACTACCGCCCCTTCGCAGGGCGAGGCGCTCGCAATCGCGCAAAGCCGCATAACCGAAGACTGGCTGGCGGTGTGGATCGGACTTTTCGTATTCGTGCTGTCGCTGGCATTGCTGTTTGGAGTGGACCTGCTGGGATGGGCGGTCACAACTTCGGTATGGACGGCGCCATCGAAGGCATTGGCTCCCGCTTCAAAGCACTTTGCCAGTCTGTCCGCTCCGCTGTCGCTGCTGGCAACCTACTTTTTTCTGCTGGCCATACTGCTGGTGGCGGCGAAAGCTCTGGGGGCCGATCTTAAGCGCTTCGCGGCGGGCTTCACGGCGATATTCATCGTCAGTTATGCCTGCTGGTTTCTGGGAAGCTGGGCCTACATCGCCGCTACGCCAGACAAGCGTCCGGCTTTGAAGATCGCGTGGTCGATGAACCTCACCAACGAGTCGGGATTCATCATCGCTCTGCTGGCGGGTTTGATCGTCGGCAATTTTCTTCCAGGTTTGGCCAGGGCGCTGAAAGAGGCCGTCCGCCCGGAGCTGTACATCAAAACCGGAATCGTGATTCTCGGCGGATTTCTGGGCATAGCGGCGCTGGAGCAGCGGCAACTGGCAACGTCAGTCATCTTCCGCGGCATCTGCGCCATCATCGAGGCCTACCTGATTTACTGGCCGATCGTGTATTTCATCTCGCGCCGTTATTTCGGATTCAGCCGTGAATGGGCCGCTCCGCTGGCTTCCGGCATTTCCATTTGCGGCGTATCGGCGGCGATTGCAACCGGCAGTGCTATTCGGGCGCGGCCGATTGTGCCCATCATGGTGTCGTCGCTGGTCGTGATCTTTGCCGTCATTGAACTGATGGTGCTTCCCTTCGCCGCTCAACACTACCTATACGGGCAGCCCATGGTCGCGGGCGCATGGATGGGGCTTGCCGTCAAGACCGACGGCGCGGCGGTGGCCAGCGGCGCGATCACCGACGCCCTCATTCGCGCCAAGGCGCTGGCTGCTACCGGAGTGGTTTACCAGGCCGGTTGGATCATGGGCGTCAGCGCCACGGTGAAGGTGTTCATCGATGTCTTCATCGGCGTATGGGCGTTTATTCTCGCCTGGATTTGGTCCGCCAAGATTGAACGCCGCTCGGAAGAAAAAGTCAGAGTCGTCGAGATCTGGCAGCGATTCCCGAAGTTCATTCTGGGTTACGTGGCTACGTTTCTGATCGTGCTCGCGATCGGCATCGCCGCTCCGGGTTTGATCCCCAAAGTGAAGGCCTCGATGGCGCAAGCCAACCTGTTTCGCGCCATCTTTTTCCTGATGACTTTCTTCGCCATCGGAGTGCTTTCCAATTTCCGCAAGTTGTGGCAGGAGGGCATCGCCAAATTGGCCGCGGTCTATGTGCTCTGCCTGTTCGGATACATCATTTGGGTCGGCCTGTTGATTTCGTGGCTGTTCTTCCACGGAATACTGCCGCCGGTATTAAAAGGATAAGTCGAAAGGACAATGACAAATATGACAGAACCTAGCGTAGCGGAAGAAATCAAGAGGATGGAAGGCGAGTACGAACCCTTGCTTCCGGTTGAGCGCAAGTTGATTTGGTACACGTTCTCTACGGGAGTCGTGCTGCTGGCAATCTTCGTGTTCATCAGCCGTTGGTTCCGGTAGGGCTAGTACCGTGACCCCAGTGGAGGGGCGCTCCACCAGCAAGCTGAAAGAGAGCATTCATGACGAAGACTGGCAAAGTGTATTTGTTGGGGGCGGGACCAGGCCATCCCGATCTTCTTACGATCCGGGCGGCTGAACTGCTTAAGACCGCCGAAGTGATCGTGTACGACCGGCTGATCCAGGATGAGGTCCTCGCCCTCGCCAAGCCTTCCGCTGAAAAGATCTTCATGGGCAAGCCGCTGGGCAAGCATTGTTCGCGTCAGGATGAGATCCACGATCTGCTGATCCGCAAGGCCCGCGAAGGCAAGACGGTGGTGCGTCTCAAAGGCGGCGATCCGTTCCTGTTCGGCCGCGGCGGCGAAGAAGCCGAATACCTTGCGGAGCATGGAATTTCATTCGAAGTGGTTCCGGGAGTTTCCTCCTGCTTGTCCGCGCCGCTGAGTGCCGGAATCGCAGTTACCCACCGCGACTCGGCCTCGTCGGTGGCCATCGTGACTGGCCATCAGGCATCGGAACACGACGATCGAATCGATTGGCAAGCGCTCAGCAAAGTCGACACCCTGATCGTGCTCATGGGCATTCACAATCTGGAACACATCACCAGGAAGTTGATGGCGGCCGGCCGCTCTTCTGATACTCCTGCCGCGATCATCCAAATGGCTTTCTGGGAAAGTGAGCGTGTTATCGCTTCGACGCTGGGCGCGATTGCGGAGGACGCTCGCCGCGCAGCCATCGAGCCTCCGGCTACTCTTGTGATTGGCGAGGCGGTACGCCTGCGCGAGAAATTGAAACATCATCAACAACACATCGGACAGCACACCTGGCTCGATTTCTTGATTCACCCAGTTCCCATTCCTGTTCGTGTCCCTGATCGCCCCGCGAGCGACACGCCGAGTCTAGATACTCTAAGTCTGGAAGAAGAGAGTTGCGTAGGTCCAGAGCTTTCGGAGAAAGAGGTTCTCCAATGACAAAGACGACATCGGTTTCTATCGAGACGCTAGCGGAAGAAATGTACCGTCTGGTTGCGGAGTGCGCCGGAAAAAGAAATCTTAAACCCGGCGACCTGACCAAGGAGATGATTGCCAAACACGGCTCAACTTGCACCAAAGACGACTGCAAGAAGGCCCTGCGAATCTTGATCGACTCAGGCCGCTGCGTGTACAGCTATCTTGGGGGATCGTACGTTCAGCTTCCGCCCAAGCCAGGCACCGAATTGTGACGAACTCTCGCTCCATGCCGCGCCTGCTGATTGCTGGTATGTCCGGCGGCTCGGGCAAGACCCTGGTTTCGCTCGCGCTCCTGCTGGCCCTGCGGCGCGCGGGATTCGAGGTACGCGCATTCAAGAAGGGTCCCGACTACATCGACGCTGCCTGGCTGGGTTGGGCGGCATCTCATGCCGCCCGCAATCTCGACACGTACCTGATGGGCCGCGACAGCGTGCGCTCCTCGTTTGCGCGCACTGGGTTTGTACGTACAGCGGCCGCGGATGGCGTCAACCTCATCGAAGGCAATCGGGGAATATTCGACGGCTTCGACAGCGCCGGCACCCACAGCAGCGCCGCCCTCAGCCAGTGCCTCGCCGCTCCGGTGGTGCTCGTGATCAACGCAGCCAAAATTACGCGTACCGCAGCCGCCTTCGTCGCAGGATGCCGGGCGCTGGACCCGGAGCTTCCGATTCGCGGCGTCATTCTGAACAACGTGAATGGCCAGCGGCATGAGCAAGTCTTGCGAGAGGCGATTGAGTCTGCGTGTGCCATCCCTGTCGTTGGCACAATTCGCAAGGCCGCCGTCAACCCGCTGCCCGAGCGCTACCTCGGATTGGTTCCTCCTCAAGAACACACCGGAACATCGCAACTGCAAGAGGATCTGTTGAAACTGGCGGAGGGGCTCGACCTTGATGCCGTCATCTCGATCGCGCGGAGCGCGCCTTCGCTGGAGACCGATCCCCCAGAGGTTTCAATACCGGCAGTGAGGGACGTAAAGGTTGGCTATCTGCGCGACGCCGCGTTCAGCTTCTACTATTCGGAGAATCTGGAGCAACTGGAGCAAGGCGGCGCCGAACTCATCCCAATTTCTGCGCTTCAGGGTGGACCGCTTCCGGAAGGACTAGGCGCGCTCTACATCGGCGGCGGCTTTCCAGAAAAGTATGCGGTCGTCCTGTCGTCAAACCGGAGTTTCCTGGAATCCATCCGCCGAGCCGCGGAGGCAGGTTTGCCGATTTACGCCGAATGCGGAGGCCTCATCCTGCTCGGCCAAACGCTGCGCTGGGAAGGCGCGGCGTATCCGATGGCCGGAGTTTTCCCCTTCGACACCGAGGTCTGCAGCACGCCCCAAGGCCACGGCTACAGCGAGTTACTCGTGGACGGCCCAAACCCGTTCTTCCCCGCCGGGCTCGTTCTTCACGGCCACGAATTTCACTACTCTCGCATTTCGTTGGGGGACAAACCGGTTGCCACCGCCTGCGCTGTCCTTCGAGGCACGGGGTGTCTTCAGCAGCGCGACCTGGTTGTCTTGCAAAATGTAGTGGCTGGCTATACCCATCTGCACGGCCTAGCCACTCCCGAATGGGCCAAAGGCTTGCTGGATGCGGCGCGGCGCTTCGCCCCTCGGAGTGTACGCCGGAGTCCTTCACCGATTGAAGCGGTAGTCTAGCGCTACGCCGTCAACCCTACGGGCTGCGTAGCTGCAATCCTCACGACGTCGTGCTCCGGCTTCCGAGCGCGCTCGCGTGCCCAGCTGGCGATTTCAGAGACGGCATGAATCGCGGCGGCCACTTCTGCCTCGGTATTGAATGCGCCTACCGAGAAACGTATGCCGCCGTGCTTTTCTACTGTACCCAATTGCGTGTGCACGAGCGGCGCGCAATGCAGGCCGGTGCGGACGGCGATGTCATGGTCGACATCGAGCATGATTCCTACGTCACCCGGATCGGCGCCTTCCACGTTCATCAAAACGGTCGACAGATGGTTCTCCAGTTGGTCGCAACAGTACAGGCGCACGCCATCGATCTTTCGCAGGCCTTCCACCAAGTGTTTGACGAGCTTCATCTCGTGCGCGTACACCTTCTCGATTCCGTTTTCGTCAAGCCAATCCTGGCCCGCCCAAAGGGCCGCCACTCCCACCATGTTCGGAGTTCCGAATTCGAGGCGCCACGGATATTCTTCCAGATGGTAAGGATCGACCGAGCGTACCCCGGTGCCGCCGCTGCGCACCTGGGCGATTTCAACATGCTTGCGGACACACAGACCGCCGATGCCCATGCTGCCCATCAATGCCTTGTGCCCGGTGAACGCGACCACATCAATATTCATTTTTTTCATATTGATCGGGATCACGCCGGCGGTTTGCGCCGTGTCCACGAGGAAGGTTATGCCGTGTTCGCGACAAAGGCACCCCATTTCGCGGAGCGGCTGTACTGTGCCGATTACGTTTGAGCCGTGATTGACAATCAGCAGTTTCGTGTTCGGTCGAATCGCCCGCTTGATCTCGTCGGGCTCGATGAATCCCGCGGAGTTGAAAGGCAGATAGGTCACCTCGGCTCCACAATCGCGAACCAGGTGATTGACCGGCCGGATCACGGAGTTATGTTCCAGGTTGGTCGTGATCACGTGGTCGCCCCTGCCGAGCAGCCCTGGGATCACCAGATTCAGCGCATCCGTGACGTTGTAGGTGAAGACGAGCCGCTCCGGCGCATCTTCGTCGCCGCCAAAAAACCTGGTCAAGCGCTTGCGCAGATTCGTCAGTAAGGAACCCGCTTCAATCGCCAGGTCGTAACCGCTCCGCCCCGGGTTGACCCCATGGGTGCGGTAGAACTGATCCATGAACTTGTAAACTCGCTCCGGCTTGGGCCAGACTGTCGCAGCATTGTCAAAATAGATTAGCCGTTTTTCCATGTTCTGCTCCGCAGCCGAAGCTGCCACCGTGAATTCAGCAAAGTTCGTCTGTCAAGAAACCTTGCGCGGCGCGCCGCGAAGGCTCGGGTCCGGTTTTAGGAATTATGACCATTTCTTTAGTCTATGTCTATCATATTGATGGGGATGCTTTTAATAGTGTGCAATTGTGTTGCCGGTCGGCCACTATTCCGAAGGCGCGTAGAGCTTCTGCCATTTCTGCAACTTAGAGATGCCCGGACAGATTTTCCTCACATCGCAGGTGCAATTTTTTGCCGCTTTGCAGCACAACAAAGCCGAAGCAACATTCCGGTGAAAGAGCGGCAAGATTTATTATCTACTACACCAATCGACAATATTGTGATTTGTGTCACGACGCAACGTGATCCGTGCTGCACCGGTCTTGGTAGCTGTCTTGACTCTTCCAGCTGAACTCACCTGCCGGTTGGACGAATCGGGTGAACCGGCTGACGAGTCCACGGAGTCAACCGATCTTGACCTCAAGCGCGGACTCTCACTGATTTGCTGGCTGCGTCAAGCAAGAAAATCTCCGCGGAAGCGACTCTTGAATCCCGCAGAATTGCAGTTTATTCCAGACTGTGTACAAAACTGACCACAATGCCAAGCTGAGATCGGACATACTTATAACAAATGCCAGACACAGGCGAAAGACGAGAGATAGCGAATCGAGTGAATGCGAAGGAAGCGGAAACTGTCCAGCAGTCGAAGGAATTAGTAGCGAGGACAAAGCGGTTTTCCGCAATTGCCGACAAGAAAAGCCGGGCACGCCGCAACCCGGGACTGAAGCGTCCATCTCGCGCACCGAAGAGTATGCCGTGAGGCACGGCTGACGGAGGTTCTGCAAACATGGCCGCGAAATTTGCTACAGTGGACGAGCGCATTTTAGCTGGTGTGGAAGAAACGCGCTTCATCCGCGACGGGAGCATTAATCCCCGCACTGCCGGCGATCAACCGCAGGTGGGCCGCATGCAGTTCGACTGCGGGTACCTTTCACCTTATTTCATCACCGATCCCGAACGGATGGAAGTTGCGTTAGAAAACGTCTGCGTTCTCATTCACGAAAAGAAAATCAGTTCGAAAAAAGACCTGCTTCCGCTCATTGAGCAAGTCACGAAAAGCGGAAAGCCGCTGCTTATAATCGCAGAGGATGTTGGGAGCGAGGCGCTGGCCACTCTGGTTGTGAGAAAACTGCGTGGCCCGCTGCAAGTCGCTGCCGTCAGGGCACCCGGCCTCGGGGATCAGCGTAGGACTTTGTTGCAGGACATTGCCCGCCTCACCGGTGGCACGGCCATCACCGAAGGCTTCGACATTCAGCTGAAAAACATACAGATGTCCGACCTCGGTCATGCCAGGAAGATCACCATCGACAAGAACAGGGCAGTGATCGAGGTGGGGGTCAAGCACGACTGGCTTTCCTTCGAGGCAAAGCCCTGCGCGCACGGCAATGCCAACCTTTCGTCTGTGCAGTCTCCCCGGACGCACGCTTACCAAGAGCGGATTGCCCTCTTAGCTCCATAGCACCATCCGCGAGCTGTGACTTTCATCACACACGAGTGTACCGCTCGTCATGGCTGTAGTGGCCGCGCGTATTGAGACTAACAGGGGTAAGTTAAGCACGGGAGGACGTTATGATGATGTTATACCGTCTCGTTCGGTTGATCGAGACTCACTCCCAAGCGCTGGCCGCTTGCCTCCTCGATCGAGTCCAGAAATCTGAGTTGACCCGAAACTACCAAAACGTCCCCCCGGGAGAACTGGAAGAACGGGTGTATGAGATCTACCGTCACTTGGGTGAGTGGCTCATGGGGAAAGACGAATTGCACCTTGAGCAACGCTATTTGCAGATTGGGGCGCGGCGGGCCTGCCAGCGGGTACCACTGAGCGAGGTAATCTGGGTCATCGTTTTGACGAAGGAAAACCTCTGGGACTTCATCAAGAAGGAATCGGTTTTGGAACGCCCGGTGGAAGTGTTCGGTGAACTGGAAATGCTGCAGTTACTGGAACAGTTCTTTGATCGAGCAATATACTATGCCTCGGTCGGTTACGAACTGGCAGTCGCGGACCAGGTTCTCAAGGACACCAGCGCGCCGGCCAGGAAGGCATAAAGGAGACCGCAAACGATGTCGTGGGAAATTGAATATGCGAAAAAGGTACGAACAGCCGACGAGGCCGTGCGCTGCGTCGAGTCGGGAATGCGGGTGTATATCCAGCCGGGGTGCGCGGAGCCGGAGACCCTGGTCGAAGCCCTGATCCGGCGCGGCCCCAGTCTTCACGATGTGGAGATCGTCCACATGATGACGATGGGGGGAGCGGATTACGTGGCTCCGGAGATGGAGGGGCACTTCCGGCACAACGCGGTTTTCATCGGCGCCAACGTGAGGAAGGCCATCAATGACGGGCGCGCCGACTACACTCCGATCTACCTCAGCGAAATCGAAGATCTGTTCGAAAGCGGCGCCATGCCGATTGATGTGGCGCTGATCGAGGTGTCTCCGCCGGATTCGCACGGTTTTTGCAGCTTCGGCATCGGCGTGGATACCACGCTCACGGCCGCCAAGTGTGCCCGCCAAGTGGTGGCGCAGGTCAACAGCAACATGCCGCGCACCTATGGCGACAGCTTCATCCATGTGAATGACATCGATGTGGTGGTGGAGTCGTCGCGGCCGCTATGCGCCGCGAAGCCCGCACAGATCACCGAATTAAACGTCACAATCGCCCGCAACGTAGCGGGCCTGATTGAGGACGGGGCTGTGCTGCAGACTGGTATCGGCGGAATTCCCGATGCTGTGCTGCCATTTCTCATGGATCGCAAGGATCTCGCGGTGCACAGCGAACTGGTAACCGATGGTGTGATTCCGCTGATTGAGGCTGGCGTGATCACCGGTGCGCGCAAGAACTTCAAACCGCGCAAGATCATTGCCGGGTTCGCCTTGGGAACGAAAAAGCTGTTCGACTTCGTGGACAACAATCCGATCTTCGAGTTCCATCCCACGTCCTATACCAACGATCCCGCACTCATTGCCCGTAATGACAACATGGTGGCCATTAACTCGGCGCTACAGATCGACATGACCGGCCAGGTTTGCTCGGACTCGGTCGGAACCCAGTTCTACAGCGGGATTGGCGGGCAGGTGGACTTTCTGCGCGGGTCGTCGCGCTCGAAGGGCGGCAAACCGATCATTGCCATCTCCTCGACTGCCAAGAGCGGCACGATTTCAAGGATTGTCCCCATGCTGAGCCCGGGCGCGGGAGTGGTCACCTCACGCGGCCTTATCCGCTATGTGGTGACGGAGTATGGCGTCGCCTACCTGCATGGAAAGACCATCCGGCAGCGGGCGCAAGCTCTGATTGAGATCGCGCATCCAAAATTCCGCGAGGAACTCTACGACTACTGTGAGAAAACAAAATGGCTGCACCGCCCGCAAGTGCCGGTCAAGCCATCGGTGTAGATTCCGCCAGGCGTGAGAGCCTTTCACCGCCGAAGTGCGGAGAAGATCTTTTTTCCTCGGCACCTCGGCGGTGAACAAGTCTGTTGTGGTTTTCAGGGGTTGACGATTTTTTCTAGCGCGGCTTTGTTGCGGATGATCAGAGTCGCACCCTTCAGTTGCACAAGCTGCTTCCTTCTAAACTGCGAGAACAAGCGGCTGACGGTCTCACGGGTGGTGCCGATCATCTCGGCGATTTCCTCATGGGTCAGCGTCAGCTTCACCTGCAGAGGATCGCCATTGCCCGACGTGTTCGACCATCCCAGCAACAATTTTGCGAAGCGCTCGGAAGGCGAGTTGGTGAGTCCGAGGGTGCGAATCCCTTCATAGGCCGCGTAGTAATTGCGGCTGAGCTGTTCCGCCACTCGCAGAGCCACTTCTCCATATTCGCGCAAGAAATGCAGCAAGGCATCCCGGGTAATGAAATTTGCCTGGCCCGGCTCGATCATCTCGGCGGTCACTTCGTAAGGCCGGTTGGAAATGGTGGCGCTTAGCCCCAGAACGTCGCCCGCTTCGGAGATCTTGGTGATGACGGTTCTGCCCTCCGCCGATGACGTGGAAAGCTTCGCTTTCCCCGTACAGAGCACAAACACCCCACGCGGCTGCTGCCCCTCGATGAACAGCATCGCGGATTTTGGGTAGACGGCGGTGGATCGGATTTCATTCAACTTCTGCACCGCGGCCGGCGGCAGATTGCAGAATAAATGCTCTTCCCGGGCCGGGCAGGTAAGGCAGTTATCGAGGATGTTTAGCCCATAGGGCGCGCGCATTCGGGAACCGCCTTCCGCAAAAATTGTATCACTGATCGCACCGTGATCAGGATCACGAAAAGCCGTGACTGCAAGCATGGCCCCGATGGCCCTCTGCGGCCACAATCTAAGGCACTGGGTTGAGGGAAGCTGTGCTTGAAGAGCGGGAACAAGGAGGGTGATAACACCATGGAAGAAGCGATTCGGTTTCGAGTGGTCGCCTGGTGGGCCTCTGGCCGGACTGGCATTGCGAAGTCCAGTTCCGCTCCCAATGCCATCCATTTCAGTTCGCCGCCCGCTCTTGGCGGGGTGGAAGGCAGGTGGACACCTGAGGATTTGCTGCTCTGCGCCATCGCCAGTTGCTACACCACTACCTTTCGGGCAGTCGCTGAAAATTCAAAATTTGAGTACACCGATTTGCAGGTGGAAGTGGAAGGCGGTATAAGCCGGGCTGAGACCGGCTACAACTTCGGCGAAGTCCTGATTCATGCGAATCTGACGATTCCCCAAGCAGCGGACCCGGCGCGGGCCCTCAAGCTCTTGCACAAAGCCGAGGGCCTATGCCTGATATCCCGCGCGCTCTCGGTCGAACAACGATTTGAGCCCCACGTGCAGATGGCTGAACCACGAGTGGAAGTTGGCCACGCCCTGTCGGCGTCCGACCACAGAAACGGCTATTGATCGAAAACGAAGGCAGAATGATTGCCGCATGTGCCAGATCCACGGCTTGCCTTGGATGTGGTGGAGTCCGGATTACTCTCATTCAGTCTCGCTCTCCGGTGAAACGAACTCTGCAATTCTCCACAGCTCACGGAGTAAACTTAACGGTCAGGGCAGTGCGCCCGACGCATGGAGCCGGTGAGCGCGGCCACACCCCACGCAGCTCGCAGTGATCGAAGAATTGAATAATAAAGGAGCTTTTATGAGTTCGATCAAGATTGGTGACTTGGGACGACCTATTAATAAAGAAGAGAAACTGACGGCAACAGAGAGATATGGCTTGGACGCAATGTTCGCTCCGGCCTCGGTGGCCGTCATCGGCGCCAGCAGTCGCCCCGGCACCGTTGGCCGAACGGTTCTTGAGAACCTGCTGCAAGGGGGATTTCAAGGGAAGGTGTATCCCATCAACGCCAAGAATCCGGAAGTGCTGGGCCAGAAGGCCTACGCGAGCATTCACGACATCTCCGGACCGGTGGACTTAGTTGTAGTTTGCACCCCGGCAGCGACGGTCCCAGAACTCATTGGAGAGTGTGTGGATGCTGGTACCAAGTCCGCAGTGGTGATTTCGGCCGGATTCAGGGAACTCGGCGCGGAAGGCATCGCCCTCGAAAATCTAATTCAAGAGCAGTTGGGGCGCGGCTCTTTGCGCTTGGTCGGCCCCAACTGCCTGGGCATTATGAACCCGACAATCGGCTTGAACGCCACGTTCGCCAAGGCTGCGCCGAAGGCCGGCACGGTCGCGTTCCTGGGCCAGAGTGGAGCGCTTCTAACCGCGATCCTCGACTGGAGCCAGCGCGAGGAAGTAGGATTCAGCGCGATTGTTTCCACCGGTTCGATGCTGGATGTCGGCTGGGGCGATTTGATCTACCACTTTGGCGATGACCCGCACACCAAGAGCATCCTGATCTATATGGAATCCGTGGGGGATGCGCGGTCATTCATGTCCGCGGCGCGTGAAGTCGCACTCACCAAACCGATCATCGTAATCAAGGCTGGCCGCTCGCAAGCCGCTTCGCGAGCTGCCGCCTCGCATACCGGAGCGCTCACGGGCAGCGACGAAGTGTTGGACGCAGCCTTCCGCCGCTCGGGAGTTTTGCGGGTACTCAATATCGCAGACCTTTTCTATATGGCGGAAGTGCTCGGCAAGCAACCTCGTCCCAAGGGTCCGCGGCTTACGATCGTGACCAATGCGGGCGGGCCCGCGGTCCTGGCCACCGACGCGCTGGTGGCCAATGACGGAGAACTGGCCGAGCTGTCTCCAGAGATCCTGCAAAGCCTGAATGAGTTTCTCCCTGCTCCGTGGAGTCATAACAATCCCATCGACGTTCTCGGCGATGCCGATTCTGAACGCTATGCCAAGGCACTCGAAATTGCTTCGAAAGACCCCAACAGCGACGGGCTCCTGGTCGTCCTTACCCCGCAGGGAATGACGGACCCTACGCAGATTGCAGAGGGTTTGAAGCCTTACGCCAAGCAATATGAGAAGCCCGTGCTCGCCAGTTGGATGGGCGGAAACGCGGTCGCAGCCGGCGAAGCGATCCTGAATTTGGCGGGCATTCCGACCTTTCCTTTTCCCGACACAGCGGCGCGGGCTTTCACCTACATGTGGCGCTACACCTACAATCTGCGCGGGCTGTACGAGACTCCCACACTGGGGGACCAATCGGAAGTCGGAAATGCATCGCGCAATCAGGTCGAGCAGATCATCCAGAATTCGCGAAGGCAGGGCCGCGTTCTGCTCACCGAGTTCGAATCGAAGCAGGTGTTGTCGCTTTACGGCATCCCGACGGTGGAGACGCGCGTTGCGGCCAGCGAGGACGAGGCGGCCGCGATTGCCGCGAAACTTGGTTTCCCGATTGTGCTGAAGGTATATTCGGAAACCATCACGCACAAGACGGATGTCGGCGGAGTCAAACTGAACTTGCGCGATGAAGCGGCGGTTCGCTCCGCTTATCGCGCCATCGAGTCTTCGGTGGCGGAGAAAGTTGGCGCCGGCCAATTCTCCGGTGTCACGGTGCAGCCGATGGTGAAGCTCGATGGCTATGAGTTGATCCTCGGCAGCAGCATAGACCCGCAGTTTGGGCCAGTCCTGCTGTTTGGTTCCGGTGGCCAGCTAGTCGAAGTGTATCGCGATCGCGCCCTGGCGCTTCCACCGTTGAACACGACGCTGGCGCAAAGAATGATGGAGCAAACAAAAGTCTTCACCGCATTGAAGGGAGTCCGAGGACGCAAGCCGATCGACATGGCGGCACTGGAAAGCCTGTTAGTCCGCTTCAGTCAACTCGTGCTCGAACAGCGGTGGATTTCGGAAATTGATATCAATCCTCTGCTGGCTTCACCCGACCATTTGCTGGCCCTCGATGCCAGAGTCGTGTTGCACGGGCCCGCCATAACGCTCGACCAGTTGCCCAAGCCCGCGATCCGTCCTTATCCCTTGCAGTACGTCTCGTCCTGGACCATGAAGGATGGAAATCGGGTTACGATTCGCCCGATCCGCCCCGAAGACGAACCGCTGATGGTCAAGTTTCACGAGACGCTCTCCGATCGCAGCGTCTATTTGCGCTACTTCTGCACCTTGAGCCTGAGCCGGCGGGTGGCGCATGAGCGCCTGTTGCGTATCTGTTTCGGCGATTACGACCGCGAAATCGCTCTGGTTGCCGAGCGCACCGATCCCGGCACGGGAGAACGCCAAATCATCGCCGTTGGGCGCGTGAACAAGCTTCACGGCAAGAACGAAGCGGAAGTTGCGGTGTTGGTTTCAGACCGCTATCAGAATCTGGGCTTGGGAAATGAGTTGCTCCAGCGCGTCGTTCAGATTGCCCGGGATGAGAAATTGACCCAGGTATCGGCGGAAATGTTGCCTGACAACCGGGCGATGCAGGTCATCATGAAGCGGGTTGGCTTCCAGGTTCGCACCGGCGAAGATCTTACTTCGATCCGAGCCTTCTTGGATCTGTGAGCGATTCACACGTTGGAGCGACGGGCGCCTCGCCCGTCCTGGCCGACGGGGCGTCTGGCTCTCCACCGGCGAGTCTCTGTGACCTGGGTCACACTCCGATGTGAGCTATGTTCCCGACAATATCGCTTGGTTCCGGCATTCTGTACATGACCGTTCCTCAGAACAGTCCGCCGGGATCACAGAAAAACCTAGAAGGGGATTTCATGAAGCGTAAGTTCAAGACCATGGATGGCAACGAGGCAGTTGCCTATGTCGCATACCGCCTTAACGAGGTCATCGCCATTTATCCCATCACGCCATCGTCGAACATGGGCGAATGGGCGGACCAATGGATGTCGGAGGAAGTCCCCAACATCTGGGGTACCGTGCCCCACGTGATCGAAATGCAGAGCGAAGGCGGCGCTGCTGGAGCGGTTCATGGCGCGCTGCAGACCGGAGCCCTGTCCACGACTTTCACGGCGTCTCAAGGCCTGCTGCTCATGATCCCCAACATGAACAAGATCGCGGGCGAACTTACCCCCACGGCTTTTCACGTCAGCGCGCGCACGGTTGCGACCCACGCTCTCTCGATCTTCGGCGACCACTCGGACGTGATGTTCTGCCGTACCACTGGATTTGCCATGCTCTCCTCGAACTCCGTCCAGGAGGCCATGGATCTGGCGCTCATCGCCCATGCCGCCACTCTCGAAACCCGCATCCCTTTCTTGCATTTCTTCGACGGCTTCCGCACTTCGCATGAAGTCAACAAGATCGAGTTGCTGACCGAAGACGACATGCGTGCCCTGATCAACATGGATCGCGTGATCGAGCACCGGCAGCGAGCGCTTTCTCCGGATCATCCCGTGTTACGCGGTACGGCGCAGAATCCCGACGTATTCTTTCAGGCGCGAGAAGCCGGAAATCCTTTCTATGAAGCCTGTCCGGATAAAGTCCAGGCGGTCATGGACAAATTTTCCCAGGTCGTCGGCCGTTCGTATCACCTGTTCGACTACGTAGGAGCGCCCGATGCCGAGCGCGTAATCGTCATGATGGGCTCCGGCGCCGAGACCGCCCACGAGACGGTCGAGCACCAGAATCAACAAGGCGAGAAAGTCGGCGTTCTGAAAGTCAGGCTGTACCGGCCGTTTGCAGTCAAGCAGTTTATCGAAGCTCTTCCCGCAACCGTACGCAAGATTGCGGTGCTCGATCGCACCAAGGAAGCCGGCGCCGGGAGAGAGCCGCTCTATCTCGACGTCGTCAACGGCCTTCAGGAAGGAATGAAGCTGGGCTATGGGACGCTGAAGGTCGCGCCGGAAACCATCGGCGGACGTTACGGCCTCTCGTCAAAAGAATTCACGCCCGCGATGGTCAAAGCCGTTTATGACAACCTGGCGGCGGCGAAACCGAAAGACCACTTCACCGTCGGCATTCAAGACGACGTGAGCCACGCCAGCCTCGATTACGATGCCGATTTTTCCGTCGAACCCGAGAATGTGGTGCGAGCCATGTTCTACGGCCTGGGCGCGGATGGTACGGTCGGAGCGAATAAGAATTCAATCAAGATCATCGGCGAGAACACCGACAACTACGGGCAAGGTTACTTCGTCTACGACTCCAAGAAGTCGGGAGCGATGACCGTTTCGCACCTGCGTTTCGGACCGCAGCCGATCCGCTCCAGCTACCTGATTTCGAAAGCCAACTTCGTGGCCTGCCATCAGTGGATTTTCCTCGAGCGCTACGACATGCTCAGCACCCTGGTTCCGGGCGGCGTTTTCCTGCTCAACAGTCCTTTTAATAAGGACGAAGTCTGGGACCATCTGCCGCGCGAAGTTCAGACGCAATTGATCGCCAAGAAGGCGCGCTTTTTCATCATTGACGCCTACGAGGTGGCGCGCGACACCGGCATGGGCTCGCGCATGAATACCATTCTGCAAGTGTGCTTTTTCGCCATCTCCAAGGTTCTGCCTCGCGATGAGGCGATCGAAGCCATACGCGAGTCGATCCGCTACACCTATGGCCGGAAAGGTGAGGAAGTCGTGCAGCAAAACATGCGCGCCGTGGATGAAACACTGGCCCATCTGCACGAAGTCAGCGTGCCCGAAAAAGTAACCAGCACGATCGAGATGCCGCCTGCATTCTCTCCGCAGGCGCCCCAGTTTGAGCGCGATGTGCTCGGCGTAATCTACGCCGGCCACGGCGACGAGATCCCCGTGAGCGCTTTTCCCGTCGATGGAACCTTCCCCACCGGCACCGCCAAATGGGAAAAGCGCAACATCGCGCTCGAGATTCCCGCATGGGACACGAAAATCTGTATTCAGTGCGGCAAGTGCGCCATGGTTTGCCCCCATGCCGTGATCCGCATCAAAGTCTACGACTCCAAGGAACTGGCGGGTGCGCCCGCAACCTTCAAGTCCACCGACGTGCGCGACAGGGAATGGATGGGCCAGAAATACACCATCCAGGTTGCGCCCGAAGACTGCACCGGATGCGGCATCTGCGTCGACATCTGCCCGGTAAAGAACAAGAGCGAGACGCGTCTGAAAGCCATCAATATGGTGCCGCAGCCGCCGCTGCGCGAGCCCGAGCGCGATAACTGGGACTTCTTCCTCAAGATTCCAGAACTCGATCGCCGCAAGATCAAAGTCGGGACGATCCGCCAGCAACAGATCCAGGAGCCCTTGTTTGAGTTCTCGGGAGCCTGTTCCGGATGCGGTGAAACTCCCTATCTGAAGCTGGCTTCGCAGCTCTTCGGCGATCGCATGATCGTCGCCAACGCGACCGGCTGTTCTTCGATCTACGGCGGCAACTTGCCAACCACGCCCTGGTCTAAGAATCTCGATGGCCGCGGGCCAGCCTGGTCGAATTCTCTGTTCGAGGACAACGCTGAGTTTGGTCTGGGATACCGGCTCTCCATCGACAAGCAAACTGAATTCGCCCGTGAAATGGTGCACCGTCTGTCTGGCGCTGTTGGCGAAGAACTCGCTAGCGCCTTGCTGGCAGCACCGCAGAAAGACGAAGCCGACATTTTCGAGCAGCGCCAGCGCGTCGAACTACTGAAAGAAAAGCTGAAGAGTGTGAGCTCTCCTGAGGCCAAGCAGTTGCTGTCGGTCGCCGACATGCTGGTGAAGAAGAGCGTTTGGATCGTGGGCGGCGACGGCTGGGCCTACGACATCGGCTACGGCGGCCTCGATCACGTGCTGGCCAGCGGACGCAACGTGAACGTGCTGGTGCTCGACACCGAGGTTTATTCCAACACAGGCGGCCAAGCGTCGAAATCCACGCCGCGAGGAGCCGTCGCCAAGTTCGCAGCCGGGGGCAAACCGGGGCCCAAGAAAGACCTCGGCATGATGGCCATGAGTTACGGCAGTGTTTATGTAGCCAGCGTCGCCATGGGCGCAAAAGACGAACACACGCTCAAGGCGTTCCTGGAAGCGGAAGCCTACAACGGCCCCAGCATCATCATTGCCTACTCCCACTGCATCGCGCACGGCATCGACATGACGACGGCCATGTCAGACCAAAGAGTCGCGGTTGACTCGGGCCAGTGGCTGCTCTATCGCTACAATCCCGAGCGCACTCTGGCCGGCGAGAATCCGTTACTACTCGATTCCCGCACCCCCACGCGCAAAGTCAAAGACTTCCTGCTGCAGCAGACGCGCTTCAAGATGCTCCAGAAGAGCAACCCTGAACACGCCAAACTGCTCTGGCAAGAAGCGCAGCAGGATGCTGAAACGCGCTATCGCTTCTACGAATATCTGGCGCAGCGCAAACCAGGGCTGGTTGAAGCTCCTGTGGCACCGGCGGAACCAGGAAAATAGCTGCTGATTTTAATATTCAATATGAAGAAATGGATCATCGTCGCCACAGGAGTTCTTTTACTTGGTGTCGCGTATCTCCAGTTTCGTAGCAACAAAATAAAGCCGTTCGCACCAAAGGTACCTGTCGTGACTAGTTGTAAGGAGTTAAAGCCAGGTATGAGGAGGATTGGCGAACAGTATGGAATTCAATTCGACGTTCCCGCAAAAGATTTTATTATCCACGAAGGATGGACAGACGCGCCTCCACTAATACATGGGTTTGACTTAAGACTTAAGGACAGTGCATCTTCACTGGGTATCTCGTGGGGTCCGCTGGAAACAACGAAAGAAAGCATGGGCCCTATCGATCCGATTCTCAGTTCTTTCAGCCATATTGAGAAACGGAAGATTTTCAATGACAAGGGGAAACAGATTGGCGGGGACTCTTGGGGATATCTGGATAATGGGACACGTTGGCGGCGAGTTCATCTTGTCGTTTGGGTTGTTGCTAGTTATGGCTCTGACAACGAAAAGGATGTTGCCAGTTATGGCTCTGTTCATGAAGAGGATGCCAAGCTGTTCGATCAAGTTATCAGTTCAGTCTGTTATTTGTCTGCTTCAGGCTCATGAATAGCGGCTCACATTAAGTTAGAAGGGGAAACATTATGGATTTAAGCGTGAAATATCTTGGCTTGCAGTTGCGCACGCCGCTGGTCGCCTCCGCATCTCCGCTCTCGCAGGAAATCAGCGGCATCCGCAGCCTCGAAGATGCCGGTGCCTCGGCCGTCGTGCTCTACTCCCTGTTCGAAGAGCAACTGCGTCAGGAAGCTCTCGAACTGGAACGCGATCTCAACGCTGGCACGGAGAGCTTCGCCGAGTCGCTCACTTACTTTCCCCGCTCCAGCGAATTTCACACCGGCCCCGAGGGCTATCTGAATCACATCCGCAAGGCGAAAGAAGCGGTGGACATTCCGATTATCGCCAGCCTCAACGGTGCGACCCTGGGCGGCTGGGGCAAGTTTGCCAAGCAGATCGAGCAGGCGGGAGCCGACGCCATCGAGTGCAATATTTATTTCATTCCGACAAACACAGAAATCTCCGGGACCGAGGCGGAGAAGATCTACACCGATATTCTCCGGGAAGTAAAGATCTCGGTGCACATTCCCGTAGCCGCCAAGCTTAGTCCGTTTTTCAGCAATCTGGCGAACATGGCGAAGCGGCTGGACCAGATCGGCACCGATGGCCTGGTCCTGTTCAACCGCTTCTACCAGCCCGACATCGACCTGGACTCCCTGGAAATTAAACCCAACGTGCTGCTCAGCAGCCCGCAGGAATTACGGCTGCCCCTGACATGGATTGGCATTCTTTATGGACGTATCCGGGCAAGCCTCGCGGGAACCACTGGTGTGCATCGCGCGGAGGACGCAATCAAGCTGCTCATGGTCGGCGCCAATGTAACCATGCTGTGCTCCGCTCTATTGCGCCATGGCGTCGGACATCTTCGTAATGTGGAACACGGCATTCAGGAGTGGATGGAAGAGCACGAATATGAATCTGTGCAACAGATGCAAGGCAGCATGAGCCAGCAACGCTGCCCCGATCCGGGAGCCTTCGAACGCGCCCAGTACATGCGAGCCGTCAAGAGCCTGGAGCACGTGCTCGTAACCGGCTAGAGGCGACCATCCAGGTTCGTTGGGGATCAGCGGTTCACGCAGTTGAGGGAGCAGACTTTCCCCCCGCTCCCTCAAAATGCGCTTCGATTTCTTCCAGCGTCTTCCCTTTCGTTTCCGGCAGGAACACTGCGGCCGTGATGAAGTAGATCACGGTGCAGCCGACAAAACCAAAGAACATGGTCGCGTAACCATACTTGCCGACGGTCGGCAGGAAAATGGCAGCGATGGTCGTCGAAACTGCCTGGTTAAGCAACAGCGCGATACTCATACCGTTGGATCGAATCCGGGTCGGCATCAACTCCGAAAGTGCCAACCAAACGCAGACTCCGGGACCGATCGCGTAAAACGCCATGAACACGAAAAGGCTGATCGCCACCAGCCAGCCGTTGTGAGCGTTCGGCACCGGAGTAATCAGTGCGTTATCAATCTTCAGCGGAGCCTTGCGCGAAGCCCCAAGATTACTGAACGGATTCGAAAAAAACGCGACTACCTTATTGGCGGGCACGCAACTTTCGCGCGTGATCTCAATCGGCTTGGCGGCCTGGTCGTCGGAACGCGCCACCTTGGTCGCGGCGCGAAAATCTCCGTACGAATAGATGACGACCAGAGATGTGGGCCGGCTGCCCATCGCTTTGCCTGCGTCTCCGTTCACAGCCAGGAGCGCGTCCGCAGCCTTTCCATCGTAAAGCAATGTGACCTTCTGGTCAGCGTCGACCATGGATTGAACCACTTCCCGAGAATCCACACGCAACTTTTCCGTCCGCCGGAAAAGAACACCGGTGCAGAGGAGCGACACGATGATGCCAGCGCTGCCCACCGAGAGCAGGAACTTGCGTCCCTTGCGATCGACCAGCAAGACGCCGCCGATGGTCATAAGGAAATTCACGATCGTGAAAATAACATAGCCCCAATGCGCCTGGAGATCGGAGAGACCACTCTGCAAAAGAATGTTGGTGTTATAGCCAATGATGGAGTTGACACCAGTGGCCTGGTTACAAGCGAGAATGACGCAGGCCAGAACAAACGGAATGACGTACTTGCGCCGCAAGAGCGATCCCTGAACACTGGCCCCGGTTGAGGTCTTCGCTTTTTCAGAGGCGGCTGCTTGTTCCATTTCCGCAAGCTCGACGTCCGCTTGCTGGTTGGTGCGTGAGCGCAGAAGCGCCGCGTAGGCGGCATCCCGCTTCCCCCGCCGATACAGCCAGCGCGGCGACTCCGACACCATGAGGCTGCCGATCACGAACAAGATGCCAGGTGGCAGCGAGACCCAGAAAATGCTGCGCCAAGCCGTGTCTTTAAAGGCAAACAGTCTCGCGGGATCGCCCAGCTTCGCCACCTCTTCGACGCGAAAACTGAAGAACATGCCTACGATAGCCGCGGTCACAATGCCAAGTGTCAGCAGCCATTGGAAGATGCCCGTCCCCTTGCCGCGAGTCGATGCCGCCAGGCACTCCGCCAGATATAGCGGGACAACGACACCGATCAGACCGGCGCTAATGCCCTGCAACAGGCGGCCAAGAACCAAGGACTCATAGCCACGCGAGAGCGCAATCATGGGGATGCTGAAGACAAATAGCAGCCCGCTGAGCATCATCAGAGGCTTGCGCCCCATCCAGTCCGCCAGCAGCCCAGCGAACAGAGTCGAGATCACACTGCCGAGGAGGACGGCCGCAACGACAATGGAAAGCTGGCCCGCATTCAGTCCGGAGGTGGCCTCCAGATAGGGCAAAGCTCCAGCAATGATGCCCACATCCACGCCGTACAGCAGTCCGCCCAGTCCCGCGACCAGCAGGAGGAAGCGGTTGTAGCCAGCTTTTTCGTCCGTCACCACAATGGCAGCCCTTTCGCCTGTAGGAACACAGGCCAGTTCATTCCTCTCGACGTCTCACTACTGCATGGTGCCTAATATTCTTCATCTGGGCGCGAGGCAGAAGCAGATTCGCTCAGCGCGGAGTCACGGCTGCAACAGGCTGCCCAGCGCCTGATACGCAGCCCCCCAGGTCGGTGCGTCTTCATTCACGATAACCGATATTGGAATGCGTGCCAGCACCGCTGCAAGTTTGTTGGTGTCACAAAAGGATTTGAAGAACGCGCCGTCCTGTAGTTTAGTCAAGATTTTTGCCGCGATGCCGCCCGCCACGTAGATGCCGCCAAGAGCCAGAGTCTGCAACGCAAAGTTCCCCGTCACACCGCCAAATACTTCAGTCCAAAAATCCAGCGTCTCCACGCAAACCGAGCAAGATTTCGCCAACCCTCGCTGCGTGATTTCGCTGGCTGCATTGCCCTCAGCAGATTCGAATGATTCGTGGCGCACCGCACGGTTCAGGAATTCGTGAATCCTGCGAAAGCCCCGTCCAGAGATAATCTCTTCGCTGGATACGTGCGGCAGAAGCCCTCTCAAGTGACGAAGCAGTTGAATCTCACGCTCCGTGCGTGGCGCAAAATCCGCTTGCCCTCCTTCGGCCTGCGCCACTTGATACTTGCCGCCATCCCAGAAGAGAATAGCCTCTCCCAACCCGGTTCCCGCCGCAATCACGGCTTTCGTCGCATGATGCGCCGGAGCTCCTGCATTCAGTGGCACCAAATCATTCGCGGCCAGTCTTTCCAGACTCAAGGCGGTAGCGGTGAGGTCGTTTAGCAATCGTATGTTCTGCAATTGCAGCTTGCGGGTCAGCGCCGCGACGTCCAGAACCCAAGGCAGGTTTTCCGCGTAGAGCCGCCCATCGACAACCACGCCTGCCACTCCGAACCCAGCGGCCTCAATTACGGGCGCCTTCGCGTTCTCATCGGCTGCGGCCGCTTGTTTGAGGAAATCTTCGACCAGGTCTTCAAATCCCGCATAGTCACGCGTTGCGAGACGGCGCTGGAAGACGGAACGGAGCGCAAGTCCTTGTTGCAGGAACAATGCAAGATTGCATTTTGTGCCGCCAACGTCCCCGGCCAGAATCATTATCGTCCGATCAGTCTGCCGCACAAGTCACCGGACCAGCGCCATGCACGCCGCCGAATGACGAGCGCTCTCAACCATGAAAGAAGGGCAATCTTATCAGAGATGAAGACCAATCATCGAAAGATTAATCGTCAAGAATAAACGTGCGATCCGTGCCGGGCCTGGCCCCTATGCATCCGCTTCAGGCAATCGCCGCAGCGGCTCGATGAGGTGCAGTCCGCACTCGGTTTTAGCAGTGCCTGGCCAGCGCCCCGCTCTGGGATCCTCTCCCGGATGGATGGCGCACGTGCAATGCGTGCAACCGATGCTCGGATAGTTTTGATCGTGAAGTGAGTTGTAAGGCACACCGTGCGCGTAGAGATAACGCCAAACTTGTTTCCGAGTCCAGTCCGCGATCGGATTCACCTTCACCAGCCCGAATTTCACGTCCCACTCTATTTTGCGGGCATTCTTACGGAATGAGGTCTGGTCGCGGCGAATGCTGGTAATCCACGCCCCTAGTTCACTCAACTTGCGGCGGAGCGGCTCAACCTTCCTCAGGTCGCAGCACTGGTCGGGATCGCGCGCCCAAAGCGTCGCACCGTGAATATGCTCCTGCTCTTCCGGCGAGAGCAGCGAAAACACTCTCTCAATTTTGATCTCATATTTTTGCTCGATTCTGTCGATCAGACTGTACGTCTCCGGAAACAGGAATTCCGTATCAACCGTGAAGACGCGGAAATCCCGCCGCACGCGCGAAGCCATATCGATAAGCACCATGCCCTCGGCCCCAAACGCCGACGAGATGGCCACTCCATTCCCAAAGGTGTCAAACGCCCAGGCCAGCACCCGCTGCGGGCTCCAACTCTCCGCAGCCGATTGCACTTCTGCGATTTTGTCTTTCACGCCATCGCCTCCTCATCCGCTCTCGGGCGTGGCGACGGCGAGAGAACTGTTTTGAAAAATGCCGCCGGAAGGACACTATCCCTCCCCCGCGACAGGTCGGGCACCACAACCCTTTCGACCGTGCTGGCGGTATCGGCCAAACGTACGACCTCACCGACGACCAGCAGCGTTGGAGAAGGGAGTTGCGGCGCGCGATGCAGATCCAGCACAGTCGTGCGATGCGCTCGCTGGTGCCTGGTGGTGGCGCGCGAGATGACGGCACAAGGCGTCTCATCGGCCATCCCGGCCGCTGTTAACCTTCTCGCAATTTCCGGGTAGTTCTGCCCCGGCATGTAAATCACCAGAGTCGCTCCGCTCGCGACAAACTTGCTCCAATCTGTGTCGGTGGCATGCATCTCTTTGGCTCGATGAGCCGTAATGAACACCAGCGCGTCGGATGCGTGGCGATGCGTCAGCGGAATCTGAGCCGCCGCGGCTGCGCCCATCGCCGAAGTCACGCCCGGCACGATCTCGAAAGGAATGCCGTTTCTGCGCAGGGATTCGATTTCTTCCCCGGCGCGTCCGAAAATCAGCGGATCGCCGCCTTTCAGCCGGACAACGCGCAGTCCCGAAGCCGCCAGTGCGACCATCAGACAATTGATCTCCGCTTGCAGGATTTTCTTTTTCCCGCAGCGCTTGCCTACGTTGTGAACGTGGGCAGTTGGTGGAATCAGCTTCAGGATCTCGAGCGCGACCAGGTCGTCGTGCAAAACGGCGTCGGCGGTTCGCAGTAGACGAAGAGCCTTCACGGTCAGCAACTCAGGATCGCCCGGCCCCGCGCCCACCAGATAGACTTTGCCCTTCATGCTCCCTCGCTTTGCGCGCTCATCTTTTCGAGCTCAACTCTGAACTCAACTCTCGTGCTCAACGCCGGGACCTTGGCCAGCGCTGCTTCGAACGCTTCTCGGCTGGCCAGCGAGTGCAGTAGTTCCGACTTCGTCTCTTTATCGAGATCGCTGGCCAGAATGAGCCGTCGTGTCTCGCCGAGTTGATCAACCCACGCCGCGTATCCGGCGCCGAACTGCCGCTCCAGTTGTTGCCGCATCTTCTGCGCAAGAGACGGACTCTGCCCCGCCGTTGAAATCGCGATCTGCAGATCGCCGCGTCGCACCACTGCCGGATAAAAAAAATCGCAATACTCCGGAACATCCACCACGTTGCACAGCACTCTGCGCCGCTGCGCCTCGCGATAAATGAGTTCGTTCAGGCTGTTTGAATCCGTTGCGGCCACCGCGAGAAACTTGCCGTTGAGATCGTCGGCCGAAAAAGCGCGCAGTTCCAGGTCGATCTTGCCGGCATCGGCCCATTCGCGGACTTGCTTGCCTGCCTTGATCGCAACCACGTGGATGCGTGCGCCCGTGTCGATGAGCCCGCCGATCTTGGGCTCGCCGACCCTGCCGGCACCGACGACCAGACACCGCTTCCCTGTCAGCTTTATAAACATTGGGAACATGCTAGTCACCGTCTCCTCCGGCTGCGTGCGCTAATTTTCCTGTTCCCGTCGCGCCGACGCCGATACTGACCGGCGGCAAATCGCGGGCGACAGCCTCCACCGGCGCGCCCGCCAGAAATGCCCGCAACTCTGCGTCCGTGTGCCGGACAAAGAACTGACGCAGATTCTCGCCTGCCAGGCGCGCGCAGAGATATTGCCGCAGCAATCTTTCGATCGCAGCCGGAACCTCAGTCGCAGGGCAGCGATATCCCACCGGCCGCGCCGTCGCCTGGTGCAGCCCGAGTGCGCCGCCAACGCAAAAGTAATAAGCATCGACGAGACGTCCATCGATTTTCATTTTCTTGCCATCGATGCCTATGTCGGCAATCCAGTGCTGCCCGCAACTGTTCGGGCACCCCGTAACGTGCAGTTTGAGGTGTTGATCGAAGCCCGGCAGGCGCTCCTCTAGTTCTTCCACCAGCCAGCGCGAGAAGCTCTTCGTCTCCGTGATCGCCAGCTTGCAGAACTCCGTGCCGCTGCACGCGACCGTACCGCGCCAGAACGGCGAGCCGCCCACGCGCAATCCGATCGCGTCCAGTTCTTTCGCCAAGGCATCAGCATTCGCTTGGGGTACGTTCACGATGAGCAGGTTCTGCATGTTGGTCGTGCGCAGTTTTCCCGCCGCCAAGCGATCAGCCAGATCGGCGGCAGCGTGCATTTGCTCTGCGGTAATACGTCCGCGGAGCACCGCTGCTCCCACATAGCAGTAGCCCGGTTGCTTCTGCGGATGAATTCCAACGTGGTCGCGATAAACATCCGCGGGCGGCGATTCCTCGACTGCGGCGTTAAATGCAAATCCAATTCGCCGCTGCAGTTCCTCCAGAAAACTCTCCGCCGTCCATCCATGCCGCAGAAAAAGAAATTTCAGACGCGCGCGCTCGCGATGTTCCCGCAACACCTCCGAGTCGCGAAACAATTCGGCAATCCCTATGACGGCGGGCAACACCTGATGCCAGCGGACAAACGCGTTCAGGCGCGCTCCCAGGTAGGGTTCGGCGGAGAGCCCTCCGGCAACTCGCAAGGAGAAGCCTACCTCGGGCGTCCCGCGCAGCACGCGAGTGGTCGCGGTCAAGCCCACATCGTTGATCTCCGGATAGGGGCACCACACGCGGCATCCGGTGATCGAGATCTTGAATTTCCGCGGCAGGTTGTAAAAGTCGCCATTGCCCGCCAGCATTCGCGACGCTTGGATCGCTAAAGGCGAAGCATCGCAAATCTCGTCCGCGTCCACGCCCGCGACCGGGCAGCCGGTGACATTGCGCGTAACGTCGCCGCAGGAGCTGGTCGTGTTCAATCCAACTTGTGCGAGCGCTTCGAGGAGATCGGGAAGCGCCTCGATCGTGACCCAGTGCAACTGAATGTTCTGGCGCACCGTGATGTCGGCAACGCCGTGAGCGTAGCGGTGCGTGAGTTCGGCAATGGCGCGCAGTTGGTCGGAACGCAGCAGACCATTGGGGATCCGGATTCTCACCATGAAGCATTGCAGCGCGCGGCCTTCCCCGCCCTGGCCGCCGGTGACGCCTGCCCCATCCCCCTGCGTGTACACGCCCCACCAGCGAAAGTAGGTCCCAAGCCACTCCGGCGGAATGGACTCGAACCCCTCACGGGCAAAGCGTCGAATTTCTTCAAGCCCTTCCCATGGATTCTTGGAGCGCTTGAGGCGCTCGACTCTTTGTGCCTTCGTCTCGGTCGCTGCGTTTGTCATCGCCTGTTTGTCCCCAAAAATAAAAACCCACCGCCAAATTCATCTGGCGGTGGGTTATAAGTGCCGGTATTAGATTAATCTTTTAAGTCGGCAATCTCCCCGCGCCAGCGCACACGCATGCACAACAACAACAGGCGCAAACGCACATGGCGGAAAGGGTTTGCCTCAACATGAATAAAATTCTAGGTTGAATAACTCCCGCGGTCAACAAACTTCGGTACCAACTGGAATCAATATTTTCGATCCTGCACATCAGAATTTTCGCACCGTGCAGTTTGACCTCCAGTGCCCCAGCCGGAAGAACGGTCCGAGATGAGCGATGATCATCAGGCGATGATCGTCAGGTCATGATCGTCAGGTCATGATCGTCAGGCCCTCATCGTGACGTCATCATCGTCAGCCCATGGGCGGGGGCGGCTGCAGGTTCAGATAATGCTGGGCGGGCAGATCGCGCAGCCACAGCGCCGCCGTTTCAGCGGTGATGTCCCGCTGCGGCATGGCCAGCATCTCGTAACCCACCATGAATTTTCTTATGGTCGCCGAGCGCAGCAGGGGCGGATAGAAATGCGCGTGCAAGTGAAACTCCGGATACTCCCCGCCATCGGTAGGCCGCTGATGAAAACCCATAGTGTAGGGAAACGACGTGCGAAATAGATTGTCGTAACGAATCGTGGCCTGCCGCAGTATCTCGGCCAGCGCCGTCCGCTCCGGGTCATTCAGTTGATCGAGAGCCGACACGCACCTCCGGCTGATGAGCAGCGTCTCAAACGGCCAGACGGCCCAGAAGGGTACGAGCAGCACGAAGTGGTCGTTGGAGGCGACCAGCCGTTCCTGTTTCCCGAGCTCCAGATCAAGATAATCGTGCAGCAGCGTCGTGCCGTGCAATTGCCGGTAGTCCCGAAACGCGGCCAACTCCTTCGCCCATTCATTGGGCAGAGTTTCGTTGGCCCAGATCTGTCCGTGGGGATGGGGATTGCTGCATCCCATCACGGCTCCGCGATTCTCGAAGATCTGCACGGAGCATATCCGCGGATCGCTCGCGAGGGCGGAGAACTCGCGCGCCCAGGTATCGACCACGTGCCGCACTTCGGCGACGCTCATGCGGGCCATGGTGAGATCGTGTCGTGGCGAGAAGCAGACCACCCGGCAGCGCCCCGCTTCGCTGCGGGCAACCAGCAGTTCCTTCTCTTCAATTTCACCGGCGGGCGTATCGGGCTTCAGCGCAGCAAAATCATTGTCGAAGACAAACGTCTCCGTGTAGGCGGGATTTCTCACTCCTCCGGCACGGGCATTGCCGGGACAGAGGTAGCAACTCGGGTCATAAGTTGGCGGCGCCTCGAGGAGCGCGCTTTCGACCTGTCCCTGCCATGGTCTCTGCGCGCGATGCGGCGATACTAGCACCCATTCGCGGGTCATGGGATTGAAGCGGCGATGCGGCTGCGAGGTAAGCTCAGAGAAGTTCATCGAGTCATTGCATCATTAGAATCGGGTCATCTCACCATAGGGTCATCGGGCCATCGAAGTTCAAAGGCCTTTGACTTTATCAGATCGCCCGATCACCGGATGACCCGATCACCCGATCCCTACATTCAATTCCTTCCGTACCCGTCAGGATGCGCACGATGCCACTGCCACGCACTTTCCACAATGGATTGCAAATCCGCGAACGTCGGCCTCCAGCCCAGCTCGCGCCGAATTTTTTCCGAGCTGGCGATCAAGACTGCAGGATCGCCCGCGCGGCGCGGCGATTCGATCACCGGAATCGGATGTCCGGTGACTTTCCGCGCCACTTCGACCACCTGCCGCACACTGAAGCCCTGTCCGTTGCCGAGGTTGTAAAGCAGCAGATTGGAATTCTCGGCTGCATTCTCCAGAGCATGAAGCGCCAGCAGGTGCGCGCGCGCCAGATCGCTGACGTGGATGTAGTCGCGGACGCAGGTGCCGTCAGGCGTGGGATAGTCCGTGCCGAAAATATTCACGTGTGCGGCACGGCCGAGGGCAACTTCGAGAATCCGGGGGATCAGGTGCGTCTCGGGCTGGTGCGCTTCCCCTTGATCGGGACGGGAGGCGCCGGCAGCATTGAAATATCGCAGGCTGGCATAGCGCAAGCCATGAATCTGGTGAAACCATCGGAGCATTCGCTCGACCAGCAGTTTCGATTCGCCGTAGGCATTCGTCGGATGGACGGGATCGTCCTCCTCAATTGGAGTGCGATCGGGATTGCCGAACAGCGCCGCCGTCGACGAGAACACGAAGCGCTTTACTCCGGACGCGAGCATCGCTTCGAGCAAAGTCAGCGCATTCGCGGTGTTGTTGCGGAAGAATTGCTCGGGGGCCTTCATCGACTCGCCCGCTTCGATCAGCGCCGCAAAATGCATGACGGCATCCATAGCGCCCGACCGCAGTAACCGGTCAAGGGCAGCGCGATCCGCCAAGTCGCCGACTACCAGTTCCGCGTTCTTGGGCACTGCCTGACGATGGCCGTGGCTCAGGTTGTCGAAGACGACCACCTCGTGTCCGGCCTGCAAAAGCTCTTCGGCAACCACGCTGCCGATGTAGCCCGCTCCTCCAGTAACCAAAACCTTCATTCGTTTCGCGCCCAGGTTTCTCCGGTTGCTTCTCCGGGCACCTCTCAGGCGACCTCGCCAACCCCGTCGGCAGCGGTGCAGACGTAAATCTCTGGCTTGCAGCCGGTCGCGCGTTCATAGCCTTCCCCAACCGTCCGCTGGAACGCTTCGACGCAGCCGGCTTGGACGAGCGTGACGGTGCAGCCGCCGAATCCACCGCCCGTCATGCGCGTTCCGTAAACGCCTTCGACTTGCTCGGCGAGTTTCACCATCAAATCGAGTTCCGCGCAACTCACTTCATAGTCGTCGCGCAGGCTGCGATGCGACTCCAACATCAGCTTCCCGAAGGCCTGCAAGTCGCCGGTGGCAAGCGCCTCCGCAGCCTGGAGGACACGCGCGTTTTCCCCGATCACATGACGGCAGCGCCGCATGACGATCTCCGGCAGTTCGCTCCCATAGGCTTCCAGATCCTCGAGCGTGACGTCCCGCAGCGCCCGCGCATTCGGCAGATGCTTCGACAGAATCCGCACACCCGCTTCGCATTCCGCCCGGCGCTGGTTGTATGCGCCCAGGGCGTGGCTGTGCTTGACCATGGTGTTACAAATCGCCAGAGCCGCGTCGTCGGGCAGCGGCAGCAGCCGGTATTCGAGAGAGCGGCAATCGAGCAGCAAAGCGCGGCCGCGCTTCCCGTGGCTGGCAATAAATTGATCCATGATGCCGCAGCGCGCCCCGACAAACTCGTTTTCCGCCTGCTGGCAGAGCAAGGCGAGCTTGGTTCGATCGATCGGCACGCTCTCGAGCTTGGTTCGACCGGAACTGTCTTGATCGAGCGCGCGATCGGCTAGATCGAGCAGCGCGTAGCCGGCGGCGACCTCAATCGAAGCGGAGGAACTCAATCCCGCACCGAGGGGCACGTTGCCATACACCAACAGGTTCGCCCCGCCCGGCTTCTTGCCGGACCGCGCCAGCATTTCCGCAACGCCAATCACGTAATCGCTCCAGTGCCCGGCGCGCACGGCTGGCAAATGATCGAGATCGAACTCGACTTGCTCGGAGTAATTCTCGGAACGAATCACGAGCTTGCGGTCAGGGCGTGGAGCAATGAAGACTTGGGTATGGAAACCGATCGCCGCCGGCATGACAAAGCCATCGTTATAATCGGTGTGTTCACCAATCAAATTGACTCGTCCCGGTGCCTGGTAAATGCGTGGAGACTCGCCAAAGAGCTGGACGAATTTTTGCTCCAGAGAATGGGCGTGATTTTCGACCGCTAGATTCGTATCAGGCATGAAGATTTGCCGCAAGCTAAAGTTCGCTGAGACAGTTTACATGCAAACCTAAGCGCTTAACCTCGAACCTCGTGTTGTACCGCGCGGACAAGATGTTGTCAAGAACGCTGTCCAGTATCAAACCGTCGCGGAGGGCGCGCATAAGAACAAACCAGCGCGATCGACCTTCAATCAATCCACCATTTGCGAAGCTATCGCGGGGCGCGTTCGAGGCTGGCGATGGCCGCGTTGGGATAGTAGTGGGTGAGAATTTGTTGAAAATTGGCGCCTTCTTTCGCCATGGCCGCGGCTCCCGACTGGCAGAGCCCGATGCCGTGTCCCTGGCCGGTACCATTAAGAATAACCTGATCGCCTTCGTTTCGCATCGTGAAGTTGTTGCTGGGAGCGATACTCCACCCTAGACGGCGGACAATTTTCAAACGTGCCGACTCATTGGAACTGTGCAGGGTGGCAGCATCGCGAGCGGAAATTCGGCTCTGCCAGCGCGCTGGGTGCTCGCGGCAGTACTTGCAATCGACAGGGTAATAAGGATAGCTGCCGGAAGGGAGGCCGACTTCGACGGGAATGCGGGTACGGCCGCTGCAACTGCGCGTGTACATCGCGGCGAAGGGTTGAGACTGGTAGACCATCACCAGGCTGCGCGTGCCGGACGTAGCTTCGGCGGCGCCACCGGAGACTGGCGGCTCGCGCAGAAACTGACAATGCGTGGTATCGCAGAAATCGAAGCCGGAGTGGCGGCCTTTGCCGGCGGCGAAGTAGGAACGCGCGGCAACAGCCTGCGCCTTCAGAGCCTCAAGCGGCGTGCCCGATAGGCTTTCCGCCGCCACTACCGAGGCCACAGCGGTTTCGAGATCCATGGTTACGACGGCAACCAGAGCGCCGGAAGCCGCTTTCAGTTCGAGGGTACCGCGGTAGTGGCGCGTGATTTTTCCGGGCACCGCAAGAAGAAAGTCCGCCGGGCCGCCCGTCCGGCCAGTAACGGTGAGGCCGGGAGCATGCACAACGCGGGTCCCCACTCGAACTTCCATCTTCCCGGCGAGGGCGCGGATTCCGGCGGCGTTGACGCCCGAGCTTTTTTCCAGCACGAACGTTTCTTGCCCTGCATGCACAACGACGGCATTGCTGTCCGCCGCGCTCACGATGAACTCAAGAGGATGGAACAGGCCGAGCACCCCGATGCGAACGTCGTGGGTCCCAACATCCGGATTTCGAGCACCCTGATTTTGAACGTCGTGGTTTTGAACATCGTGGTCCCGAACATCTGGGATGCGAGCGTCCCGTGCCGGCGCAAGCGCATGCGCCAGCGTCAGTGCGCCAATCGTGATCGCGAGTTTGATTGGCGCTCTCATTCCCACTCTTATTCGCGCGGCCATTCGTCAGCAGCGGCCCACGGCTCGACCCGGCGCAACATTTGTCCCGCCGTTTTAGCGGCTTGCGATCCCGGGGCGCCGTGAACACGAACCAGGAGCAGAATCTGCGGCTCGCCGGCCGGCGCCAACGCGATGGTGAAACCGTCGCCGGGAGCATGCCTCGCATGAGTGCACGGAGCAGTGCCGGTTTTGGCGAGGGCATCGGAGTGCGGAAGAGCGCGGTCGACTTCAGCGCCGGTTCCCTGCCGCGCGGATTGCGCCATTCCGCTGAGTATCAGGGACACGCCCGGTTGATCGCGACGACGAACTAGCTCCAAGTAGGCACGCGACAGGTTCAGCGGTGAGACTAACCACTGATTGCCGAAAGTGTGATTGTCGAAGTTATGATCGTCGAAGTTGCGATCCCCCAAGTTGCGACTGCCGAGGCCGGCAAGCGCAGGCCCGAAGATGCGAGGAGCAGGCGCCTGCAGGCCGAAGCGGTTTGCAGTCGGAGCAACTTCCGCGGCAGTCATACCCGCCGTGAGCACGCGAAAATAGGAGTTGCAGGAGTAGGCGATGGCGGAAGTCAGATTGACGGCGCCGTGGCCGCGAGGACGCCAGCAGCCAGTCATTGTCCCACGGCAAATGTGGTTTGGGTATTTGAATTCGTGCAACTCACCGTAGGCGAGAGCGGTGAAAGGCTTCAGCAGTGAGCCGAGAGGAATCGGAGTCTCGGGATGGTCCCAGCGCGAAGCGAGCACCGCGCCAGAGCGGGCATCGAGCAGAAGAAACGAAATCTCGTCGCTGGGGAAATCGCGATTCAGCGCCTGGCCGGCCGACTGGGCAAACAACGAAGTGGCGGGATCTTTTGCGCGATCATCTCCTACACTTGGACCGGAACCCTGCGTACGCGCGCTTGAAGGCGACAACAAGCACAAGCCTGTCGTCAACAGCAGCGCGGCTATCCTCATCTGGACCATTCGTAGGTAATTGTTTCGAGGACCTTATCTCCTTCGACGCGCATCATGATTCTCTCCGCGGAAATGCTGGCGAGAGTTGCGCTCAGGCTCGCCATGTTCTCCGAGAAGAATTGCGGTTCCCGTTCCAAGCCGGGAACATTGGACGGCTCCAGGCTGGGCCGGTCGATCACTCCGGCGAAGCGGGCGAAGTTGGCCTGCTCACGTTCGTGATTGAAGCCGGCAACGAAGACCGCAGGCTTCACATCCGGCTTGCGGTTGAAGTTCAGAAGCAGAGCCTCAAGCAACGCGGGATCGCCGGATATCAGAAGATACTTGCCGTGGACAGCGGTCGCGAGCGGCCACAGGCCATCGAGTTGCGAGTAGCCGGACTTCTGCTGCCACGCGACTCCGTGTCCGCTGGCAGTGAGACTCGGGCCCACAAAGTCGGCCAATGCGGATTGCACCGCGGCCTCGTTCCAGTCTGACGCTGCTGTTAGAACAATCGCGGAGTGAATTCCGATGAAGACTCCCGACTGATCTCGCTCGGTCGATTGCACCTGGAGCGAAGCCAGAATCTGAGTTTTGCCCAGCAGTTCCTCCAGAGACGATTTGCTCTGCGGCGTGGCGGGGCGCGCGACGGCGGCCTGATCGATACGAGTCTCAAGATCGGAGCCAGTCCCGGTTTCTCCCGAGGTCAGTTGCACCTGGGGAGCAACTTCAGAAGCAGGCGCAGGCCCGAGATGCGGCGCCAGGAGCTTCGTTTCAATCAAATCGAAACAGGAGTCGGCGGAGGGGTACGCCTTGGTTTCGTAAATGCCCGCGTTTTCTGGAATCAGGCGAACCAGGTCCGCAGCCGCTTCCAATCCTTCGGCGGGAATCGGCGCCGGCGCAGTCTTTCGAAGCAAGACGCGCTCTTCGCGGTATTGCTTGCTGGAACGGAACAAATCGGAGACCGCAGCCGAATACTGCTTCATGTCCGTGATGTTCTGCTGCACCCAGTAAGTGCGGAAGTACGGGCTCGGAACAATTTTCTCGAGGTTCATCATCATGCGGAGATCGCCCGCCGGCCCCGCGGCAGCGACCGATTGCGACCACCATTGCTCGGATTCGATGGTGCGGTCTTGCGTGCCGTTTTGGCTTCCTGACATCAATTGCAACGCACCCGCCATAAGATCTTCGCGGGTCGCCAGCAGCAGGTAGTCGCCGGAAACCGTGAACGCGACTTCCTTCTGCGACTCCGGATCGCGGCGAACGTAGAAAGTCACTCCGCCCGCGCTGCGCGGCTCAAACTTCGCTCGTGTTTGCCAGAGCGTAGTCTGCGTGGACTTCGCCGACGGCAGGTAGGTCACGTAGAGAAACTCCAGGTTTCCGATGTCGTAGAGAGCCAGCGCGCTGCGGGTTCCGGCCACTTGCGAGAGAAAATTCATGCTCGGAGGAAATCCGGCAGCAGCTGCAAATTGATCGCTCGCTCCCTTGAGGCGAAGGAACAGACGCGACCGGGAGAAGACCTCGTAATTGCTGGTCGCGACCCATTGTTTTTTCTGCGTCGAGGAATTCCAGTCGGTGAGTAACGAGGAGAAGTCCTGCGCCTCCAAGTAGAGAAGCGCGCCAGCGGGAACGTACTTTGAAAGGGGCGGCGCAGGCGGCAGAGCGGCCTGGTACGCCGCTCGACCGATTGCCACACACACCAGAGCAATCCCGAGGAAAGTGACGACGCGTTTCATTGCTTAGTACCTCCTTGCGCGCTGCCCGCTTTGACGGCTGTGGCTTTCGGGGCGGGTGCGACGCGAGCCACGAGCCTTGGCCGAACCACGCGATTCTGCTCCAGGGCTTCGTGCAACAGCGGTTGGCGGGCAGCATTTTGACGCTGCATCCGCAATTCGGACTTGGCGGCAGCGATCTTGTGGTTGAGTTGTTTGCGCGCCGCAGGTGAGTTTTCGGAACGGCGAGCGATTTCGAAATAGGAGACGGCATCCGCCAGATGATTGAGGCGCGCCATGGTGTCGCCAATCGTCTCGGCCACCTGCGCTTGCTGCGCGCGCGGAAGCGTCTGGGCCGCGGTGGCCGCGGGAACCGGCTCGGCGCCGCTGTCTTCCTCGCCCGCATCGGAATTGACGATCTGTTCCTCTTCCGCTTCGTCCCCCGCACTCGCTGCGGAAACACGCTGGCCGAGGAATTGCTTCTGCAGCAGCGGTTCCAGAATGGCGACAGCAAATTCATCGGACCGCGTGCTCGCCGCGGCCCGGAACAGCAAAACGCGAGCTTCGTCCCGGCGCGGAAAATCGATGGCGCAGTGGCTGAGCAACTTGATCTTCGTCTGCGCATCCGCCGTGTTCTGCGCGGCGCGGATGCGAGCCTCGTAAAAGTAGAACTTGTCGGCCGCGGTTGTGGAGATGGCTGCGGGGTTTCCGGCAAGCAGGTTCAGTTCGCCGCTTCCGAGATCGGAGTGAGGCCGTCCGGCAAGCGCCTGCGCCGCCTTGATCCTGAGGTCGTACGTGGCGTTCGATCCCAAGGCAATCGACGCCAGGACGGCCTGCGAGGCTTCAACATCCCGGCCGGCGGCGATTCTAGCCTTGGCCAGCCGCAAGCGGTAGGAAGCGTCCCACGGCGCCGATTTGACCAGCGGATCGAGAAACTCGATGGCTTCCGCGTTGTGACCGGCTTTCTCCAGCAGCGCGGCGGCGGGATCGAGATTCTCCAAAGGATTTCCAACGACAGCCACCAGGCGGTGAAGCAGATCGAGGGCGCCGGGAGTATCTCCGGAGGCGAGGCGAATCTCGGCGAGCCCAAGAAAGTTGGCGGCGTTGAGCTGATGCTCGTCGATTTCGCGAGCAAAAACAAATTCGAGAATCTTGCGTGCTGACTGCTTGTCACCAGCCTCGAAAAGCTGGCGAGCGGCGTGGCGGAGAATCGCCGAAGCGGGAACAGTTTGGGGTTCGGCGCGGTACCCGGCGATCTTCTGATCCAGCGTTCCCAGTTTCGCCGCCGCCTGCAGGTCGAGTGGAACCAGCGCTGCCGCCCGTGCATCGCGGGTTTCTCTGGGCAAAGCGGCGATGGCGTCGGCGGCTTGTGCGTACTTTTTTGTGCGGATTAGGTACCCAATCCACCGCACCTGCCAGGAGTCAATCTCTTGCTGCGCGTTGTCGCGTTCCAGGCCCGTGAGCTTGCCAAGCGCATCTTGCCTGGACTCGAGAATGCGCTGATAGATTGGCGCGCGCGCGGCGAGCGGGATCCATGGAGCGTCGGCGACATCGGCCAATATTTGCGTGGGATCGTGCGCCGCCGAGGAAACATCCAGAAGCCATGCCGTAGCGGACAAAGGGTCGCCGACGGCCGCGTACGCGGGTTGCAGCAGCGCGTTCGAACGCCAATTGCCGTTCTGGCGAAGATATGTACGGACAATGGCGTCGGCATCGGGCTTGATTCCGTCGTAGAGGTGGCGCGTACGAAGTTGATCGCAAGTGCGCCCGAAATCCGTCCAGAAACTTTCGGGAACATGTCCGCTAGTGAGCTGCCGGGAAAGCACGGCGTAGGCCTGTTTCCACTGGGCCAGAGCAGCGGCACGATCGCCACGCTTGTAATGCGCGACGGCAAGGCTGTCGTAGACTTCGGGACGATTGGGTGAAAGTTCGAGCGTGTGATTGTAATCGGCAATCGCTCGTTCGGTGTCACCGGCGCCGGCATAGTAGTCGGCCAAAGTCAGGTATCCCGCGGAAGTTGCGGGGCTCTCCTCCAGCAGGGCGGGCAGGAAATCTTCGGGATTGCCTTGCTTCGCCGTGCCCAAATATTCGCCGTAACGCGAGCCGTAGTAGAACCATGTGTTGCCCGCGAGTTGCTGCTTGCGATCGACGGACTGGGCCAGCCGTACACCGATCGGCTTGTCGCCGAGGACGGCGAGGAAGGCGTTGTTTACGTCCGGAGTCGGCTCGGAGAAATAGAGTCCGACCAGCGCGTTGTAGGCGTTGTTCCACACCGGCGGGCGGACTTGTCCGCGAGCCTGCACCACGGAATGCGATAGCTGAGCGCTCCCGTGTGTGATGACGTAGTCGGCGGCTTGCTCACCCGAAGCACCCTGCCAGCTCGACGCAATGTGCACGAGTTCCTGCGCCTGCCGCGCCAACAGCAATTGAAAGAGGCGCTGCTGGCGGGTCGTGTCCAAACCGTTTGCGGAAAAAACTCTGGAGAGCACGCGCATTTCGTTCTGTTCGTCGCCAGCGGACCGATAGGCATCGGCGGCAGCGATCAGAGGCGCGATGCCATACATGGGTGGCACTCCCTTTTCGTACAGCTCCAGCTTTGATCCAAGCTCGGCAAAGCGGCCGCGGTGGCGCTCGATATCGATAAAGGGCTGCACGCTCGCATACGAATTCGGAAACGAGATTGGCCGCTGCATCATCAACTCGAAGCGCCAGCGAGATTCCTGCTCGGCCAGGGCGGCGCTTTCGGCCAGTGGAATCGCGAATTTTTCGAGGTCGACGGCATTCATGCCGTTGCGCTTTGATTCGGCGAAGCTTGCAAAAGCCAACCGCTCCTCCGGAGTAAAGTAGGTGTTGACGGTGACTCCCATTTCTTCGAGCACCGCAGCCATGCCGTTGCGGGCAGTCTCGATGCGAGTTTGGCGCACTCGATCGCGCCACTGTGCGTCAGTAACGGCAGCGATTCCCTGTTTCTCGACTTGCTCCTTCAGCACGGGCAGACTTGAAGAGGCGTCCGCCAGGGCGCTCTGCATGGCGGTGTAGGCCTGCTCCTGCTGCCGCAAGCGCGTCATGACGCGGACGTAGCCTCTTGCGCCAGCGTGATTCTCGGCAACCGCGAGCAAGTCCGGCCCGGCCGTCTTGACCCCACGCTCGGCAAAGGTCCGAGCGGCGGTCAGCATGCCCCAGGATTCGAGACGACGCGCAACTTCGAAGTAGTTAGCCGCGTTTTCCGGACGGCCGTCGATCAGCGCTGTTTGGAGCGCGGCGACTACTTCGTTCTCTTTGCCCTGACGCGCGCGTACTGCGGCGACCTTCTCCATCCACTGCGGATCGCGATAGGCGAGTTGATAGACACGCTCGTAGTCGGAGGCGGCATCGTCGAAGCGCATCAGGCGTTCTTCGAGTCCGGCGCGCGCCGTGTAGAGGTCAGCCCGGTCGGGGCGGATGGCAATCGCCTTGGCATAAACATCAATCGCCGCTGGGTAGTTTTCAAGGCTGGTCTGGATGCGGGCCAGCACCGTCGACCAGTGGTAATCGCGCGGCGACTGAGCCACCGTCTTAGCGTAGAAGTCGACGAGTTGCTGCTGCCGCTGGTAGCGGAGCGCGTACAGCGCGGCTTCGGTAACGAGAGTGTCGTCTTCCGGAAAATTGTTAATTAGCTCGATGTACTGATCGACCGCGCCCGGGTAGTCCTTCATGCGGGTGAGCGCGGGAACCAGGCCACGACGCAAGACAGCAATCTGGGATTTGCGCGCATCCGCCGGAAGGGGCGCGTTGCGGAAGAGCGCAATCTTGTCGGCGTAGAATTGCTGTAGCCCATGGTCGTCGCCCGCCTGGGCGTAAGCATCGGCCATGGCAGCGAGGTATTCGGCATTGTAAGGAGAATCTTTCAGAAGCTCGGTGAGCAGATCGCGCGCCTGCCGGAACTCTTTCGCCTCAGTCGATTTGCGGGCAGCCTCATAGGTGAACTGCTTACTCAGATCCGGATAGGCGTCTTTGGCGGCCTGCAACAAAACGGAAATCGCCTGCGGATAATTCTTGGTGCGCCAATAAAAATCGACAGTCGACCGAACCACTCCAAGAATCTTGGGATTCTCGCGATAAAGCGCGGCAACATTCTTCTCGGCCGATGTGAAGTCTTTACGCCCTTCATACAACCGGATCACGGCGTAGCGAAGTTGGAGACGAGTCACAGGATCGGTGGTGAGCGCGGCCTGCCTTTCCAGCGCGTGCTGGCGCACGGTTTCGAGTGATTTCTGTTCCGCCAGATTTTCGATGTCCTGGGCTTCCTCAATCGAGGTTGCGCGGATGGCGATCGAGTCGAGGAGCGCTTCCATTTCCGGCTTGCGGTTCTGAGCTTCCAGCACTTTCACACGCAGCAGCACGGCGGGCATGGATGGGCTTGGCGATGCGGCGATTTTTGCGGTCGCCAGATCGACCACGTCATGGAACTTGGGGCGGCGCGCCAGCGCGAGCAGCCTGATCTCGGCGGGAGAATCTGGCGATCCGTTGACCGATCCGCGAACGTATTCTTCGATGGCATGCGCGTAGTCGCGTTGGTTCTCGTAGATGGCTCCCGCTTCATAGGAATAGAGATTCGGATCGTGCAAGCGCTCGCGTCCCTGATTCAGCACCCGGAGAGCGTTCTCGAAATCGTAATAGTCCCAATAGATCGTGGCCGATTCAAGATATCCGCCAGCCTCGCCGGGAGCAACTTGCGGGATGCGTTCCCAGTACTGCGCCGCTTGCGCAAACAGTTCGCGGTCGGCATAGATGTCGCCAATCTGCGCCATGAGCTCGGTATCGCGAGGATTCGCCTGCAGCAGATTGTCTTCGATCTTGACCGCGACAGCCGTACTGGCCGGGTCGAAGTAAGCGAGCGACCGATAGACGGACGATGCAGTGCTCGCAATCTCCGGCTCGGCTGGATATTGGGCAGCGAGCGATCTGAGCACGGGAGCGCTCTGCTCAAAGTGCGACTGCCAAAGGTTGGCGCAAGCGATGAAATTGGCGGCGGCGGGATTGCTCTCCCAACTGCCGGCATCGGGCGCATTCTGGCGCAGAGCACTCAGCTCCGATTCCAGCTTGCCAGTGCGTGAAAGATATTCGAAGAACTCGTTGCGCAGACCTGTTTCCTCAAACCAGTGCTGGCGCAGCAGCGCTTCCCATGCGGCCCAATCGGGGGTTGTGGGTGATTGGTAGGCAGCGAGAAGATTGCGAACGAAGACTGGATTGTGCGGAAAGCGCTCATGCGCGTACTGGTTCAGCCGCAGGTAAAGCGCGGGGCTGCCATAAACGACGTGATAAAAGTATTGTTCCAGGTCGCTGCCCTGAAAACTTTTTACCGCTTCGCGGGTTAGTTGTTCGAACTCGGCTTCTTTCTTGTGACGCAGGTAGAAGCGCGCCAGCTTGTCGTACCATGATTTGTCGGAGAAGCGCGCCATTGCACGGCGGTAGACTTCCTCCTGTTCCGTACCCAACTGGTTCTGATCGAGAAACACGGCCAGCCGCTCGTAGAGGCCGGGATCGTCGGGATTGCGGTCAATCTCGCGGCGCAGCACGCCCAGCGCTTCTGGAATCTCTTTCCTCTGCACCAGTCGAGCGAGGTACCGCTCCAGAACGCGGGCGTATTCCGGCGACCGAGCGCCAGCCTGCCGGGTGGGTGAAGCGTTCGAACCGACTTGGAACGCCTGGCTGACCGGGTGCTGGCGACCGACATTCCCTGACGACACGCCAGTGCCCTGCTCTTCCCCTCCCTCGTCGTTCTCCGCTTCGTCTTCCGCCGCCCCGGATGCATAGTTCTGAGAATAGTCTTGTGAATAGTTGGCGGCGTGACCGAACTCTTCCCCTGCCGACCCGATCGGCACGTTCTGCGTCTCAGCGGCAAGCTCCTTTAGCACGGAATCGTAGATGGCGAATTCGCTCGCGCTGTCGTCCTTGCGGGAATAGGCATCGGCCATGAGCAGCGCGACGGAAGTGCGCTGCGGCGCATTGGGAAAATTCGCGAGAAACTCGCGGCCATCCTTGATGACGGCATCGCTCTCGCCGGCGCTGGCATAGAACTCCAGCATCTTGGAATGAAGTTCGGGACGGTAGGAGGAGTTGGGGAATTTCGCATCGAGCAAGGCCAGCAGTTCCGCGGCGCGACCGCGATGAAAGTATGGAACCGCGCGCTCTTCTTCTTCCGAGTATTTCGAGGCGGGCTCGGTGGTGTTCAGAAGCAAAGAGAGAATTCCGTTCAGATAGCCGGGTCCCTGATCCATGGTCGCGATGTCGCGGTACATGGAGAGTTCGCCGGAACCGAAGCGCATGGGTGTCTCTGGGGCAGTCAGCAGAAGGTTCGCGAGCCCAGCGATCGCCTGTTCCTGAGCGTCGGGCAGTCCTTTGCTGTTGTAGAGCGCGAAGTAGTAGCGCGCCGACTCGGGATACGCATGGATGTCTTCGAGCAGACGCGCGCATATATACAGCTCCTGCGAGGTCCAAGGCGACTTGCTGCTTTCTTTGTGCGCGCGGAAATCGGCGATGGCCTGTTGCGCGACATCGAGCTTGCCCTCCTGTTGGTAGTAATAAAAGAGCCGTGCCGTCGCGTTGAGATCCTCGGGATTGGCGTTGAGCGCGGCGCGAGTCTGGTCGAGAAACTTGCGTAGATTTTCGGTTTCGCGCAGCAGATCGAAATAACTCTTGACCAGTTCCGGGTCCCAGAGCGGCTGAAAACTTTGCTCGTAAACCGCGAGGCCTTCGCGCACCGATCCCTGACGGTACTCGACCATCGCTTTTGCCTTCACCGGGAAGATGCGGTCGTTGGGAAATTGCTGGCCGTAGTCGGCAATGAGTTTTCCAGCGGCAGCATACTCCTTCTGAGCTACAAGGAACTGCAGAAAACGCGCGTAGAGCGCTTGCTCCTGGGGATAGCGAGCGATCCAGGCGCGGTATTGGGCGATGGAAACGTCTTTCGGCAGGCCCTGCGCTTGAATGACGCCGAAGATGCGCTCAAACGATTGCCAAGACCGCTGCTCAGCGGGAGCCGTAAGTTTTTCAGCCGCGACCGGTGGCGCGTTCGCGACCAGCGCGAGAGTCTTGATTTCATCCGCCGGACGCAGGCGGCGATGGTAAAAATCGGCCAGCGCCAACTGAGCGCCGATTTTGTCGGAGGATTTCTCGACGTACGACTTCCAATCGGACTCGGCCGAAGCAGAGTCCAGCTGCTGTTCATCTTCAAGCGCGCGCAAAGAATAAAGTTCGGCGTTCGCGGGCTGAGTCTTGATGAGGTCGGCGAGTGCCGGGCGCGTCTCGCGCGGAGGCCGGCGAAACAGCACAGCGCCGCCCGGCAGCGACATCATGCGGAAGAAGACGGCTTGCAGCGCGCTGCCAGGCTCGACGTTCCGAATCCACGAGGGCAACTCGCCGACGGCGGAAATCGTCCATCCGATGGCGACCAGCGCAACCGCTGCCAGCAGGCGCGTGCGCCTGCGCGATGAATCCGTGCGCGGTGAATTGTTTCGCGATGAATCGTTGCTCGATAGATCGTTGCTCGATAAATCAAGGAAGCACTTCAATCTGCACCTCCTGCGTTCCAATATTGTGGGCAATGTCTTCGGCCGTGACGGTCAGCTTGTATGTGCCGGGGATCGTCTCTCCGGGAATCATCAGATCGCCAATATTGGCGGCAGCTTTCGCATCCCAGCGCAGCGCGACCGGGGCCGCGCCTTCCAACCGCGCCACCAGCGTGCGCGTGCTCTGGGAGGCGCCGACCTTCAGACTGATCGTCTGGCCGCGCTGGAAGCGTTTCCGGTCGAGCTTCACCTCGACCACCGGCGGCTTGCTCGCAATCACGAATGTCTTCGACTCGCGATAGGTATGTCCGAGCCGATCGCGCAGGATCAATCGCACCGTGTAGGCTCCATCCTGCATGTCCGTGGGAGCGAGAAAGCGCGTCTGCCAGATGTCTTCCGACGAGAGATAGCGAAGCGGCTGCACCAATCCGAACGGAAACAGCGCGATGACCGAGACAATGGATTCATCGGCCTTAACCCGTAATACGGGATCGCCCGGTCGAATGACGCGTGGCCGCAGCAAAGCGCGCGGAACGGCCAGGAATGACGTGTACGGCGTTACAAATTTGTACTGGCGCGCAAGGCGAATGATCTCGTCGATAGTGGCCTGGTCTTCGCCATCGCGCTCGATTTTTTCGAGCAGAGCGTCAACCCGGGCGCGCGCCCAGAGCCGCGGCAGTTGCGAGTGCTCGAACGATTCGCGCGGAAGATTGACCTTGCTGTCCATGGCGAGCGGAGTCCCGTCGCGCACGCCTCCAACCTTGAAGCTGACGTTCTCTTGCGGCTTTTGGTAGCGCCCAACCCAGGAGGCCAGCGAACCCGAAAATGTTGCGGCCTGCAGCGGGTAGACACTATCGACAGCGGCTTCCGGTGCGACCGAAAGTTGCAACTGGCCGATGGGGCTGCGCCCGATTTTCGAAAGGAACGAGTTCAACTTGAAATCCATGGGCTCGGTCGAGAGCACATGTTCGAGCACTCCGTCCTGGCGCGCCAACATGCGAAACAGCGGCAGGTTGGCATCGTCGCCGACGGCGAGGATGTAAGTGCGCGGGCGCTGGGTTTCCGCGAGTTGCTTCCATGCCGACGCATACCACGCTGCCAGCTTGCCATTCTGAATGATTCCGCGGGTGGCGCCGCCGTCGCTCAGAATGACCAGATAAGAATTGCTTGCACCCGGAGCGGCCGCTTGCTGCAGTCCGATTTGGAGCGCGCGCTGCACATCGGTGCCCCCGCGCAGGCGGCTGGCGCGGACGAAATCAATCGCGTGCTGAATATTAGCCGGGTCGGCGGAAGTCAGCGGCAACACCTGCGTCTCGCTATTGAAGAGCACCAGGCTGAGATGATCCGCCGGCCGCAGCGTCCGCAGCAGAGTTTCGAAAGCCTGATAGCTGCGCTCCAGTTTTTCCCATTGCATGGAAAGCGATGTATCGAACAGAACGATGATGGTCTTGGGGGCAGCGTTGTTGAGTGCGGCAGCCGTGGAATTTGAATTCGCATTTCCGGCCTGCGCCCCGCCTTTCCCAAACCCGAGCAGCGCTTCGGCTTCAAAGAATCCAGGCTCATTCTTGCTGCGGACAGGGGACATCTCGGTCGGAGAAGGCTGGCCGCTGACTGGATTGCGGTAGGTCAGGATTTGAAGGCTGTCGGACGCGGCGGGATCGAGATCGTAGGTGACAACGAAGTCTTCCCCGAGATTCACGTTTTGCCCTTCAAAGTGGCCTTCGACAAGGTGGGGCGTGCTGTGATCGAGTTGCAGAGCGAATGTTTTAGCTGGCGCTTGAAAGTTGCGGATAGCGTGGGCCGAGCGCAGTTCGAAGTTGATACGAAGATGGCGAGCCGCTTGTGCTGAATATGCGTCGGGCCGCAACGGAATGGCGAAATAGGATTTGAGGTTCTCCACCGGAATCGACTCGTGATACTCGATTTCGAGCCGCTTCGTTCCATACGCTGGAATGGGAACAATCCGCGCGCTGAAAACCGAGGTGCGTTTGGCGTCTTCCGCGCCGCGTTCTCCCATCTCCAGCAGACCAGGATCAATCGCCTGCTGCTTGAGCTGGTTGTAGATTTCCTCGGCGCGCTTGCGTTCAAGAATCACAGCGGGAAGACGCGTCGGCCCGTCCCACGTCGCGAAATCGGAAATGGTGGCGTGGCTGGGAAGCGCGAAGATGTAGTTCCCTTCCTCGATTCCTCCGGTGTGATTGGCAAACACCTGGCGCACGAAGACGCGAGCGTCCCCGTTGTCGATGCGGATGGTGATTTCCATTTCTTCGAGCGAAAGAATGGCGGCATCGGGCTGCTGCTTGTCACGGGGAATGAGCACGCCCGCATCGGCAAACAGCATCGTTGAAGTCAAGAGTAAAGCCAAAACAGACAGGATTATGTTTTTCATGAGTGCAGCTTCTGTTCTCGGATGCGCACCAGTCCGTTGTCAGTACCGATGTAGATGTAGCCGCCACCCGCCGCGAGCGCGGTCACGTTCAAGGACGGCAATCCTCGATCGATGACAGACCAGCGCCCGGACTGGCGATCATAGAAGTACAAACCGTTTCCCAAAGTTCCGGCCAGAACATAGCCCGGTGTCACCAACATGGCGTTAGGGTTCACTTCGAACGGGCCGGAAGCGTTCTCGAAAGTGTGGAAATGCCCGGAGCGGTCCAAGCCCAGAATGCCTGCGCCGTATGTCCCGACCATCCACTCGGAGCCAACCGGCACGACGGCCGTAATCCAGTTGTGCTTCAGGTTCGAAGTTGCGGTGGTGTAATTCGCTGTCACATCGCCTTTTTCGAGCACGGAAAGACCGCCCAGTGTGCCGGCAACCAGTTCGTCACCGGACACGCCGAGCGCATAAACATGGTTGCTCACCAGGCCGTGAAAGGCGTACATGCTGCGCGCGCCGCTGGCATCGAGGAAGGTCAAGCCGGCGGGCGTCGCCAGCGCAAGGCCATCGCGATAGGCGGCCACGTCGGTCACGTGGTCGGCGATGAGCCCGTCGGCGCGGGTCAGAACCTGTTGTTCGCTGCCGAAACTATCGAAGCGAATCAGGCCGTTGGCGGTAGCAACGTCGATCGTGCCGGTTTTCGCATCAAGCAAGATGCGGTTGACGCAGAACACATGCTCGTCCTCGACATGGGACACGCGGGTGTTGTCGAGCGCCAAAACGTCGAGGCCGCGATCGAAGTAGCCGACCCAGAGGCGGCCATTCGCGTCCGCTGCCAGCGCGGAAATATTGCGGTCGCTGAGAACGGCCGTGCCCGCCTGCAGCACCGGCTCCCATCCGAAGCCGCGCGAGTTCATACGATAGAGCCCGTTGCGGGCCACTGCGAAAATCGCGTCGCCGGACGTAAAGAGTTGGCGCACTTCGGATAATCCCGAACTTCTTTCGGAAATTCTTTCCGAACTTCTTTCCGAACTGGGCGCAAAGTCGATAGGATGGCGTCCTTCGAGCGGAATCGAAATCACGCCCTGATCTTCGGTTCCGACGTAGAGTTGATGGCGCGCCGCGAGCAGCGCGGTAGCTAGCACTCCCGGCGCGAGCACGCGGGAAAAACGTCCGGCGCTGAAAACAGCCACGCCGAGCGGAGTGCCGACGTATGTTGTGTCTCCGGAAATGGCCAGAGATTCGACCTGCAAATCGGGCAGGCCCTGCGCTTCGGAGAAGCTGTCCGTGGCGGCGGCATGGAAGTGGAGAACGCCACGGTCCAGGGTGCCGACCCACAAGTCCGACTCGCTGCCAGCGAGAGCGGTTACATAGACGTCCTTCAATGTGAAATGCAGAGGCGTGATCTTCTTTCCGTCATAGACCAGAACGCCCCGCTTCTTGGTGCCCATCAGCAGATGGCCCGAAACATCCGCCAAGATGGAGGTAACGGCGCGCGCATCGGGGTCGTAAGGGAGAATCTGGCGAAAGGCGCGGCCGTTGAAGGCCAGCAGTCCGTCGTTCGCGGTGGCAATAATAAGTTCGGGTTCGCGCGAGTCGGCCAGGACCGCCGGAGCCAGCGCAATCAACGGTGATCCAGGCAACTCGCGGCCAACCGCATATTGGTGCAGCAGAGCGCCGGCGGGATCGTATTCGAGAAGCCCCGCGGGACCGGCAATATAAAGGCGATCCTGGAACCGGGTTGCCTGGAAGAATACGGCAGGCGAACTGATTGCTTCGAAATCGGCATTGGCTGCTGGGGCAAGTGGCCGCACTGCAAATCGAATCTCATGGGCGGCTCGGACATCCGCGGCCGCCGAGTGCAACGCCCGCGAGGCGCGCCAGATGACCAATGCGCCCACGGAAAGAACGAGGAGGAGCGCGACCGCAACCACCCCGCGTACGGACACCATGGACGTCCGCTTCATTGACTCCCCTTTCTCACGGAATCTGAACTATAAACTGCGAACACTGCGCAGCAAATAGAAAGCAAGGTACGGGCCAAACCGTAATCTCGCCGCAGGGAAAGGGTTTCGTGAACAAGGGATGAGCACAGGCTGTGTCTCGTGGTAAACAGCGTCGCTAAGGAGACACAATGGGATGGTGAAACCGAACTAGCTTGCTGTGTCCGCCTATCGACGACGCGCAGTTATTCGCCTTCGCCAAGACATTTTCAGCGTTGCAGCGCAATCGGTTCCACACAAAAGAAAACGTCCCGGAGGAACATACCGGGACGTTTGTTTTTTCCTAAGTCGAATTCGCGCCGAACTTCAGTGCGAAACGGCGGCGAACAGCGGCGAGTGCATCAAAGACTGAAACTTCTGGTCGTCGCTCTTGAAGTGAAGCTGCACATTGGAGCTGTCGGAATCGACGGTGGTCGCGTCGATCGCGATCTTTTCGATGGGGCTGGCATTCATCTTCTTGTAAAGCATGCCGGCCTTGACGATGGTGGAAAGAGTAGCCGCTGTCATCGAGTCGGCGGTGAGAACACTCAGATCGAAATCCACGCCGCTCTGGAAGTTCATGGTGTAGCGAGAAGCGAGAATGCGCTTCTTGAGCGTCTCGTAGTCGGCAACCTTGGCGGCGTCGCCCAGCGCCGAGAACATCATGGCCTGCGTTCCCTTCTGGTCGAGGATGCTCCACACCGGCGCACTATCGACGGCGGCCATTTCGTCGGTCATCGTCGGATTGGAATCGAGCGAAGGCCGTTTGCCATCGCGCGTATCGAGCGCGCTTCTTAATGAAGCCTCGGTGCCGAAGGCCAAAGTGTTGTCGTCCATGAAGGTCATCACCAGACCGTTATCCATCGGGTAAATGCTGGCCGTGCCGTACTTGGTGGCGGCAATCTTCTTGAGCTTCAACTTCTTGAGGACGGCTTTCGCGGAGAACGATCCAGCCGCCACGCCGATGGTCTGAATGCCCTTCTTTTCCGTACGGAAAGAAGCGAAGTTGAGCTGGTCGAGATCGCGCTCGATATTAATGCCGATGCCCTTCAGTGCGCTCTCGAGTTCTTTCAGGTTGTCGGGCAGGACCTGCTGCTTTAGAGCCATGGCGGTGGGCGAATCCTTGAGCGCCCGGTAGTCGACGCCGATCATTTGCTGAAGGTCAGAAGGCACCATGGAACGCGCCGACGATGCGATCGGCATGGCATAGCCAGCCGTTACACACAGAAGCACAACCGCAAAACACAATCTCTTCATAGATGTCCTCAGAATGCTGTCCTCAAAATGCCGACTTTACAGCGAATGTCCTCAGTGGGCCTGCAACGTTTAGATGCAAGCCGCAAACCATACGTTGGTAAACTTGATCTTCTCCAAATTATTCTAGTCCCTAATTCGCACCGCACGCTGTAACTAAGGTGCGTCCGCCCGGCATGGTATTAGAACGTGCGAGTAGCAAGAGTTTGCGTGGAAAACGGACGGCTCATCCCGCGAATACCGCGTCCTCGCGCACGCACATATTTACTACAATGATCGTAGCGGCCCATCCCCCAGTCTTGTGGAATCATAGGGTTAGGAGGAACTTCCCGCCAAATCGAGGTGCGCCTTGGCGGACGGAAACGCCTTTCTCACTGCGCCAATCAGTAGATATTATCGCATTGAGCGGAATGGAAGTCCGTAATGACTGTTACCGGCTGGATGTGATGAGAAAGTTGCAGGCTCTTCAACTCCGCCTTGACTTCACTTCGTGAAGTCCGTGCTCAGCTCAGGATGACAGACTCGGAGAGACTGGCCACGCAAGATCTTCACGACGGCTCCGGCCACTTGACCCTTTATAATAGAAAGATTCGGTTGCGGGTTTTGATCCTTCTGTAGTGTCAGGGGAAGATGTCCACAGATAGCATTGTTGTTCGCGGGGCCCGGGTTCATAACCTCAAGAACATCGATTTTGAGATCGAGCACAACACTCTGACCGTCGTTACCGGCGTCTCCGGGTCGGGTAAATCGTCGCTGGCTTTCGATACGATTTATGCCGAGGGGCAGCGGCGCTACGTCGAGTCGCTGTCCGCATACGCGCGGCAGTTTCTGGAGCGGATTGAGAAGCCGGATGTCGACGTGATTGACGGGATCGCGCCCGCAGTGGCCATCAAGCAGAAGAACTCTACGCGCAATCCGCGTTCCACCGTCGCTACCGCAACCGAGATCTTCGATTACCTGCGCCTGCTCTTCGCGCGCATTGGACGCACTTTCTGCCTGCTCTGCGGCCAGGAAGTAAAGAAAGATACGGTGGACGAAGTTGTCGAACGGTTGCTCGCTCTGGGCGACGGCACTCGGCTTAATGTGTTCTTTCCGATTCAGACGCACTTGCCGGCTGCGGAAGAGAAGAGCGCCAAGAAATCTCGCGCGAAGAAAAAAACGGCCGAGTCTAAGTTGCCCTCGGAACAGATTACCGACGCCATGCGGGCGCGGCTGTTCGATCTGCGCAAACGCGGGTTCAACCGGCTCTTTCAGAATGGCCAGGTCTTCGAATTCTCGACCCCGGAATCGCTGCTCGACGTTAATTTTTCCGAACCTGTTTTTGGTTTGGTGGATCGCCTCGTGGTCGCCGCCGGCCAGCGTGCGCGGATTGTCGATGCGGTCGAGATCGGCTATCGCGAGGCGGGCGAGGTGATTTTCGAAACTGCTCCGCGGGACGGGAATGGGGACGGCGAGGGAGAGACTCCGCAGCGGCTGCGTTTTTCCCAGCGCTTCGAGTGCAAGAACGATGGCCGCCGCTACGAAGAGCCCGAGCCACGGCTGTTTTCATTCAACAATCCTTATGGCGCCTGCCCGCGCTGCCAGGGGTTTGGCAACACCATCGATATCGATCTGGATCTGGTCATCCCCGACAAAGGCAAGACTCTGAGTGAAGGCGCGATCGAGCCCTGGACTAAGCCCAAGTACAGACCGCTGTTTACCGAGCTCAAGCGCTTCGCTCGCCAGGCCGAAATTCCGCTGGACGTTCCGTGGCATCGACTCGATGCCGAACAGCAGAAGCTGATTGTCGATGGCGACAGCGGATTCGGCGGCGTCCGCGGCTTCTTTCAATATCTGGAGCGTAAGAAGTACAAGCTGCACGTGCGCGTCTTTCTCAGCCGCTATCGCGGCTACTCGCTGTGCTCTGCTTGCGAAGGGACTCGCCTGCGCGTGGAAGCGCGGCAGGTAAAGATCGATGGTAAAAATATCTGCCAGGTGTGCAGTATGACGGTCGAAGAGGCGGCGCGCTTCTTCGGTCAACTCACGCTCTCGACCGAGCAAGCTGCGATTGCCGACAGACTTCTTATCGAACTTCGGGAACGGCTGCGTTTTCTCAACGAGGTCGGCCTTGAGTATCTGACGCTTGACCGGCTTGCATCGACTCTATCGGGCGGCGAAGCGCAGCGCATTCAGCTCGCGACTTCTCTGGGCTCGCGTCTGGTCGGCACATTGTACGTACTTGACGAGCCTTCCATCGGGCTGCACAGCCGCGATACGCACCGGCTCATTAAGATCCTGCACGACCTGCGCGACTTGGGAAACACTATTCTCGTGGTCGAGCACGATCCTGACATCATGCGCGCCGCCGACCGCATTCTCGATCTTGGGCCGGGCGCGGGCGAAAATGGCGGGAAAGTTGTCGGCGCGGGCACTTACAACGAAATCATAAAGATGCCACACTCGCTTACCGGGCGTTACCTGGCCGGCGAACTCCACATACAGATTCCTGCGCGACGCCGCCAGCCGGGATCGCACAAAATCGTGATCACGGGCGCGCGGGCGCATAACTTGAAGCGCATCGATCTGGAAATTCCGCTCGGCCTGCTGGTGGCGATTACCGGCGTCTCGGGCTCGGGGAAATCTTCGTTGCTGCATGACGTCCTGTATCAGGCGTTGGCCACAGCAAAGCGGCAGACGAATGCCGGAGCGTCCGCCATTTTGTGGGACAGCATCAAGGGCGACGAGTTTCTCGACGAGGTCGTGCTCGTCGATCAATCGCCCATCGGACGCACTCCGCGGTCGAATCCGGTCACGTACATCAAGGCTTTCGACATCATCCGCGAACTATTCGCGTCGCTGCCGGAAGCGCAAAAGCGTGGCTTCCCTGCCGGACATTTTTCTTTCAATGTGCCCGGCGGACGCTGCGAGAACTGCCAGGGCGATGGCACGGTCACCGTCGAAATGCAGTTTCTGGCCGATGTGGAGCTGATCTGCGACGAATGCAAGGGCACGCGCTACAAGCCGCAAGTGCTCGAAATACATTACAAGGGCAAGAACATTCACGAGGTGCTGGACCTTACCATTCGCGAAGCGCTGAAGTTCTTCGCCGAGGTTCCGCGGCTGACGGAAAAATTGCGCGTGCTCGACGAAGTCGGCCTCGGCTACCTGCGGCTTGGGCAATCGGCGACCACGCTCTCCGGCGGTGAAGCGCAGCGCATGAAGCTGGCCGCGCATCTGCAGCCGGGCGCGCGTCCGGGCAGCCGCCAGGCAGAAGGTGGTGACACACCCAAACGCAAACGCCGCCTGCTTTACATTTTCGATGAGCCGACTACCGGGCTGCACTTCGACGATGTCAGCAAACTGCTTTCCGCTTTCCGCCGTCTCATCGATGCGGGAGGCTCGATTGTCGTCATCGAGCATAATCTCGAAGTCATCAAGACGGCGGACTGGGTGATCGACCTGGGCCCGGAAGGCGGCGATCGCGGCGGGAACATCGTTGGCTTCGGGCCGCCGGAAGCCATTGCAGAACTGAAAGACTCTTACACCGGACAGTATTTGAAGCGGGTTTTGAATGGGAATGGCGCGGGCATGGTGAGCGGTAGAATAGAACCGATCCCATGAATGTTCGGGGCGGCATGTTCCACCCATGAAGCGGCTCATCACTCACGCGATCCTGCTCATCGTCACCGTGCTCAGCGGATGCGTGTGCGTCTTCGCGCAAACTCATACCACCGTCCGTCATCACAAGGAACTTGTCGAAGACCAGCCGCCGGAAATCGCGCAGGCGGAAGATGCCATCCAAAAAAACGACCTCAGCGGCGCGGAAACACTGCTGAAAAAGGCCATCGATAAAGATCCCCAGAACTACCAGGCATGGTTCGATCTCGGATTTGTACTCAATCGCCTGGGCCGCACTGACGACTCGATCCACGCCTACCGGCAGTCGGTCGCCGCCAAGCCCGACGTTTTCGAGACGAACCTCAACCTGGGATTGATGCTGGTCCGCGTCAACAGCCCCGAGGCCGAGCGTTATCTGCGGGCTGCCACGGCGCTCAAACCCACGGCTCATGTCGAAGAAGGACAGGCCCGCGCCTGGCTCGCACTCGCGCATCTGCTGGAGAATACAAATCCGCGAGACGCGCTGCAGGCTTACCGTAAAGCTTCCGAGCTCACGCCGAAGGATCCCGAACCGCATCTCTCCGCCGGTCTGCTGCACGAACGGCAAAAAGAATTCTCCGATGCCGAAGCCGAATACAAACAAGTCCTGGCGCTCGATCCGCGCGGCACTGATCTGCATAACGATGATCCGCACAATACTGATCCGCAAACTACGGAAGCCTCGATCGGGCTCACCAACATCTACATGAAGTCGGGCCGCCTCAGCGATGCCGAGCCCCTGCTGCGCCGGCTGGCCGCCGAACGCCCCAATGATGCCGGCATTCATCTTCAACTGGGACGCGTGCTCGCGGCGCAGGGCAAGAAAGACGACGCCATCGCGGAGATCGAGACGGCGCTGAATCTCGCCCCCGGCGACTCCGACGCGCAGCGCGACCTCGCCGACCTGCTGGTGCAATCCAATAAACTCCCGGACGCCGAAAAAATCTATCGCGACCTGGTTTCAACGCATCCTAATGACGCCGACCTTCATGAACTTCTCGGCGAGGCGCTGCTCAAAGAACGCAAGTTTCCGGACGCGCAGCAGGAATTCATGGCGGCCGTGAAGATCAAACCCGACCTTGGCGTTGCCTATGGCAGCCTGGCCATCGCCGCCAATGAAAACCAGAACTATGCGCTCACCGTCAAGGCTCTCGAAGCCCGCGCCAAGCTCATCCCCGAAAATCCCATCAGCTATTTTCTGCGCGCCACCGCTCTCGACCACCTGAAGGACTACAAACAAGCGGACCAGTACTATCACCTCTTCCTCGATGCGGCCAGTGGGAAGTATCCTGATGAGGAGTGGAAAGCTCGACATCGCCTGGTCTGGATCGAATCCAAGAAGCATTGACTGCCATGCGCCGACTTGCCTTTACCGTGCTTCTCCTCGCACTCGCCTCCTCCTACGGCGCTGCCAAGGACGAGACCGTCGACGAGCTTAAGGCACGCTTCGGGAGCGCGCGGCCCGAGGAACGCGCCGAACTTGCCATCCGCATCGCGCAGCAACAGCTTCGCAATGCCGACAAGCTCTACAGCGATGGCCAAGCCGACCAGGCCCGCGCCGCCGTGGATGACATCGTTACCTACTCTGAGAAAGCCCGCGACGACGCCGTCCAAACTAAGAAGCACCTCAAGAATGTCGAGATCGCTGTCCGAAAGATGGCGGAGAAGCTGCGTGACATCAAGCGCACCCTGGTTTTTGACGATCAGCCTCCCGTTGAACAGGCCGTCCGCCGCCTGGAAGACATACGCACCACGCTGCTCAAGCAAATGTTCGCCAAGGAAGACAAGAGGGAGAAGAAATGAAGCCGGGCGTCCATCGGCATTGGCATTGGCGCACAGTGCTTGGCCTGGCGTTGTTGCTCGTCCTCCCGCTTTGCGCCCAGCGCCGCCGCGACCCGCTCAATCCGCTGGAAATCGACCAACTCCGCGACGCCATGCTCGACCCCGACGAGCGCTTAAAGCTCTACGTGAAGTTTTCCCGGGATCGCATGACGAAACTCGAGCAAATGCGCAGCGATCCCAAGACCACCGAGCGCGGCCGCCAGACCCATGACATGCTGGAAGACTTCCTAGCCGTCTACGACGAACTCAACGACAACATCGACATGTACGTCGGGCGCAAGGACGACATTCGCAAGGTGCTGAAAGTTGTCATCGAAGCCGACACCGAATTTCAATCCAAACTGCGCGCCCTCAAGAGCGCCGCGAACACCAATGCCGCTGAGATGAAGCAGTATGAATTCCTGCTGACCGACGCCCTCGACACGGTAGACTCCAGCGCCGACGACCACCGCAAAACGGTCGCTGAAGTCGAGGAATACATAAAGCACAAGAAGAAGAAATAGGGCTACTCCGTCCGCGCCAGAGTTCTTCACCACAGCGGAGCACAGAGAAGCACAGGGGATCCCCTCACAATGTTTTGCTGATAGCTGATGGCTGATAGCCAATAGCTGCCTCGTGCTACTCTTCCTTCAACGTGTCTCCAAAGCTTACCGAAATATTTCACGAAGCCTATGGCGAACTGCGGCCGCGCACGCCCGCGCCGCCGATGCATGTTCGCTTCTACGCATTTGTCTCCATCAACAACACCATCCGGCTGCGCCAGGGAGAGCTCTACATCCGCATCTCCGACCTGCTGGAAGGCGCTCCCGAGGCCGTGTTGCATTCGATCGCTCACATCCTGCTCGCCAAGCTCTATCGCCAGCCGGTCGATCGCACCCACAGCGCCCGTTATCGCCGCTATGTCGCCAGCCACGACGTTACCGCCAAGGCTCGGCTCGTCCGGCAGATGCGCGGACGCAAGCACATACGCTCCGCCCGTGGCCATCATTACCATTTGGAAGAAATCTTTGACGACCTCAACCGCCGCTTCTTCCACGGACTGATGGGGCGGCCGCAACTTACCTGGAGCCAGAACCACGCTCGCAGCAGCCTCGGCCATTACGATCCGGCGCACAACGCCATCGTCATCAGCCGCGTCTTCGACAGCCCCCGCGTCCCGCGCTACGCCGTCGAATACATCCTCTACCACGAAATGCTCCACTTGAAGCACCCGGTCAAACTTCGCGGGAGCCGTAGGTGTGTGCACTCCCGGGAGTTCTTGGCGGAAGAAAAGAGCTTCCCCGAACTGGCCGATGCTAAGAAGTTTTTGAGGATTATCTGAAAGCGGAGGGAGATTCTGGTTCTCGGTAAGTGAAATAAAGATATTCCGCCAACCGTCGTCGCGACTTGTCTCTAGCTGCCGGACACAATCTCGGCGTAAAAAGATCAACAGCAACGAGGAAGCAGACAGAATCCGGGAACGCGCGGATTTTTCACGGAACCATAGACCTGCGGAGCGCGTAATGAAGCATTGCGGTCGAGACGATGACGGGGCACCGGGGGGTGACAGATGCACGGGGCAGCGTGAAACCACAACCAGAGGCCCAATCTGAGTGCCTCCTCGCAGGAGTCACTCTAAAAGGGGACACTTCTATTGTGGTTTCACGGGGACATTTTTAATGTGGTTCAACAGTCCTAACATCACTGCGGCTTCTTATCGTCCCCGTGATTTTCATAGATCGAGTACTGGCCGCCCGGATGCTTCAGTTTCACGGTGAGCTCCATCTCCGGTTTGTTGATCTCGTAGTCTTCTCCAAAGGTCTGGAAATGCGGCGCCAGCACCTGCACCCGCAGCGGGCCATACGGAATCCCGTCAACACTCGCCTTGCCGTCCGCGTCCGTCTTCAGCTCCATCTCTCCTTGCGCCTGTTTTCCCTTGCGCTTCACCGGATGCAGCACCACCTCGGCACTCCTCACCGGCTTGCCGTCGGTGTCGCGCACCACCACAAATCGCACACTCGACGTCGGCCCCTCGTCGTCCTGAGCCGACGCCAACCCAACCGCGCCAAGCGCAAGCACGATCGCCGCCGTCATCGCCACCAAGAAATTTCTTTTCCTATGCAATCTCACTCGAACCTCCGCTTTCGCGCTTCTCATTATCATCATCATCATCACTGCTGCGGCTTCTGATCCGCCGGTTTCTTGTCGTCGGCTTTCTTCGTATCTCCGTTGTTCCCGTACACCGAGTACTGGCCGCCCGGACGCTTCAGCTTCACGGTGATCTCGAACTCCGGCTTGTCGATCTCGTAGTCTTCCCCGAAAGTCTGGAAACCCGGCGCCAGCACCTGCACCCGCAGCGGACCATAGGGAATCCCGTCAATATTCGTCCGCCCATCGTTGTCCGTCTTCAACTCCAAGCCGCCGCGCGCCTGCTTCCCCTTCCGGCTCACCGGATGCAGGACGACCGCGGCATTCCGAACCGGCTTGCCGTTGTAGTCTTTCACCACCACAAAGCGCAAATCCGACATCGGCCCTTCATTTTCCTGGGCCCACGTCGACCCAATCAGGCCAGACCCAAGCAGGACCACCAGCGTACTCACGATCAAAGAACTCTTCTTCATGCTGTCCATTCTAGAGCCGGTCTTAGAAACAAGCCACAGAGCGCTGCTGGTGAAATCGAGATTACGGGTCAACGGCCTGCGAAGTACCAGAGTGCAACCGCCTGGGCCGGTTTGACAAGCTTCGCTGCCTCCACGTAACTTCAGGTTTTTGGTGTTCCGTCGTGGAGGCAAGATGAAGTCTCGCTCAACTCTTCTGCAAACCATCGTCGTCCGAACCATCGTCGTCCAAACGCTCGTCGTCGGTTTCGTGCTGTGCTCGCTTGCTCTGGGGCAGGATCTGGCATCTTTCGAGAAGCGCACCACGGTGAAGAAGCTGACCAACGGGCTCACCGTCATCATCTGCGAGCGGCCGGAGGCGCCGGTGTTTTCGTTCTTCACCCACGTAGATACGGGCTCGGTTCAGGATCCCATGGGCAAGACAGGCCTCGCGCACATGTTCGAGCACATGGCGTTCAAGGGAACGGACACGATTGGGACGCGCGACTATGCCGGCGAGAAAGTTGCGCTGGCGAATGTCGAAGGCGCTTATGCCGCCTACATTGCCGAGCGCGACCAACCGGTGGACCGCGACGAGCAGAAGCTCAAGCAACTGGAGCAAAACTGGAAGGACGCGATTGCGGCTGCCGACAAATTCTCCGCGCCTTACAACAATGAGTTCGGCAAGATCGTCGAAGGCGAAGGCGGCGAGGGCATGAACGCCGAAACTAATATGGATGAAACCGTCTACTTCTACTCCTTCCCCATCAATCGCCTCGAACTGTGGGCTTATCTCGAATCGGAGCGCTTTGTGCATCCGGTGATGCGGCAGTTTTATAAAGAGCGCAACGTCGTGATCGAAGAGCGCCGTATGCGGACCGACAGCAATCCTGTCGGGCGGCTGCTCGAGCAATTCACGGAGGAAGCGTTCGCGGCGCATCCTTATCATCGGCCGACGCTTGGGTGGATCTCAGACTTGAATTCTTTTTCGGCGACCGACGCCCGGAATTTCTTCGATAAGTACTATGTGCCTTCGAACATGGTGGTTACCGTGGTGGGCGACGTAAAAGTTTCGGAAGCGATGCCGATTGTGGAGAAATATTTTTCGAGAATTCCGGCGCGTCCCAAACCTGACACGGCCACGACCACCGAGCCGGCGCAGAATTCCGAGCGAACGGTGGTGCTGCACGAGCAATCGCAGCCGCTCTATCTCGAAGGCTACCACCGCCCCGATTACCACAGCCCGGATGATCAGATCTACGTCGCGATCGCCGACCTGATGTCGAATGGACGCACCTCGCGCCTTTACCGGGCGCTGGTGCGCGACAAACAGATTGCATCGGACTCGGCGGGATTTACCGGACTGCCGGGAAATAAATATCCGCATCTGTTCGCGTTCTATGCTTTCCCGATTCCGGGGCACAAACCGCTGGAGATGGCCGATGCGATTCATGCCGAGATTGAACGGCTGAAGAAAGAAGATATCTCGGATGAAGAATTGAAAATGATCAAGACGCGAGCCAAGGCTAACCTGATCCGCTCGCTGGGATCGAACGAGGGTCTGGCGTCCGAGCTTGGCCTCTATCAGGCGCGCTATGACGACTGGCGGGAGCTGTTCCGTTCGGTCGACCGGATCGAAAAGGTCACCAAGGCAGACATCCGGCGAGTCGCGAATAAGACGTTTACACCCGATAACCGGACGGTGGGGATCATCGAGTTTGCGCCGCCACCAGCTGGGCCACCCGGCGAAAACCCAACCCAGGTTGCTCCCCCGCAAGGAGGTGGACAGTGAAGCGCGCACGCACAGCCCCTGAAGGGGCAATGGATTCCGAAGGATTTTCGGTATCGCTGAAGCGATACCCTGATACGAAACGTGGTTTTGCCGCAGCTTGGATCGTCCCTCCGGGACTTGATTCATTGCTTCCACTTTCCCCAGCGCTGAAGCGCTGGGCTAAGGTCGACCGCCTTTCCGGGGCTGGATTCTCCTGCGCTATAGCCTTAGTCCTTGTCCTTGTTGCGTTGATCGGCGGCAGTGGGCCCTTGTGGGCGCAGGCGCAGCAAACGTCGCAGCAGACTTGGCAGCAGATACCGATTCCGAAGTTGCCGGCGTTTCATCCGCCGCAGCCGAAGCGCATCGAGTTGCCGAACGGCATGGTGGTTTTTCTGCAGGAAGACCACGAGTTGCCGACCATTGACGGGACGGCTCGCATTCGCGGCGGTGAGCGTTCCGTTCCAGCGAACAAGACGGGGCTGATCGACGTGTATGGCGAAGTGTGGCGCACCGGCGGCACAAAGTCCCAGACCGGCGACCAACTCGACGACTATCTCGAACAGCGCGCGGCCAAGG